>ENA-UZWV01009199-UZWV01009199.1-metagenome-genome-assembly--contig:-Day-3-1m-contig-9199_pt1 | contig 15337 bp, 17 predicted proteins | sample MGYA00260342_ERZ794902 | MGnify/ENA metagenome assembly ERZ794902
GCCTTGGTCTCGGTTACTTAGAGCTAACTCCAGCTTGTATTCAAATTTTGGGCTGTAGATATATCCCTTTGATTTAAGACGCATTCTTCTAACCATCGCCTTCATATCCTGATCTTCACCATCCATATTATTCTGGTACGAGGCTAGACTTTGAACTCTGAAAGAGAATGCCATTTTTACTTTTTCATCTGCAGATTTGAAGGACATTCCTTTTTCTACTGATGGGTAACTGATTTGAGCCGAACTGATTTGTGTCAAACCAATAATAGCTGCTACTGTGATTAGTAAAATTTTCATTGGTGCAATAAATATGCAGCAATGTTATCTTAATGTTAAGTCAAGGTTATTATTGGGACTGAATAATTCACTCTGAATAGTGAGCTATATACTCCTTAGATTTAGATACATATACTTCAGCATTTACCTTGATGCCTTCTATCTGTGCTTCTGAGAGCTGCTTTACTACTTTAGCAGGGGAACCTAAAACTAATGACCTAGGAGGAATGACAGTGCCAGCAGTTACCAGTGAATTTGCTCCTATGATCGAGAATTCACCTATTTCTGAATTGTTAAGTACAGTAGCATTCATCCCTATCAAAACATTATTTGCCAATCTGGCACCGTGCACGATGGCACAATGTCCTATGATGCATTCGTCCCCGATTATAGCCGGAACGTTCGGGTCGCAATGCACAACGGCGTTGTCTTGGATATTGGTACGAGCACCTACTGCTATTTTATCGCTATCGCCACGTAGTACTGCCCCATACCATATGCTTACTTCATCACCTAGAGAAACTTCTCCTATAACAGTTGCTGTAGGAGCTATGAAAACGTCTTTGCCACATTGTATGGGTTTGTCTAAGTTACTCATTATTCATTCTCTTTCTTTTCCATCGTTTGTGAGTCCAAAGCCAATATTGAGGTTGAGCAAGAATCTGTTTCTCTAAGGTTTTGGTATGTAACTCAGTAATTTCTCCATCTGCGGTTTCCTTCGGATTGTCGCTTAGTATGGATATATCTAGGGAATAGTGACCACGTTTTCCTTTAATAATAGCTCCATATACTACAGGTAAGTCATACTTCTTTGCAAAACGCTCAGTACCTAGAGCTACTGCTGTATCTTGACTTAAGAAAGTCATCCAATGTACATTTTTGCTGTAGGTAGGACTTTGGTCCGCACCAAAAATGGTCATGCGGGGTGTTGTGTGCTCTTCTTTGAAATATGCAAATGAATCTTTAGTAGTAACCATTCGTAGACCAAATGCACTTCTCGATTCTTTCATTTTTTTGTCGAAAAAGGCATTGCTTAGTTTCGAATATAGTCCTACTGTGTCAAACGGCAATTGTTGATGTATACCGGCTGCTAGCATTTCCCAACTATTGTAATGACCACCTACAATCATAATGTCCTTAGCTTGGTCAAAATAGGGTTGTAGTATTTCTGGATTGTTTACTGTGAAACGCTTTGAAATCTGCTTGTCCGAAATACTGAAAAGTTTGATACTCTCTACTATTAGGTCGCATAAGTGTCTGTAAAACTCACGACATATAGTTTTAATCTCTTGACCACTTTTTTTCGGAAACGAATTCCTCAAATTGGCCATTACCACATTCTTGCGGTAGGGAATGATGTAGTAAAAGAAAAAACTTAAAACATTGGAAATACCGTACAATGCCCAGTAGGGTAGGAATGAGAGTGGTTTAAGAAAAAGATAATATAGTACTTGACTCACGTAGCAAAAATAAGCCCAATCTTCTTATGAGGATTGGGCTTATTTAAAATTGGTTGCTTTTATGCTAAAGCAGCATTCTTAGCACGCTTACGCTCGTGTTCTTTCAAGTGAATCTTACGCAATCGGATGTTTTCTGGAGTTACCTCTACATACTCATCTGCTTGTATGTACTCCAACGCCTCTTCTAACGTAAATATTTGTGGGGGTACAATTTTAATTTTATCATCAGCACCACTACTTCGTACGTTACTTTGTTTCTTAGCTTTGGTCAGGTTTACTACTACATCGCCTGGGCGAGAGTGCTCTCCTACAACTTGCCCTTCGTAGATAGACTGGTTAGACTCTACAAAGAATTTACCTCTATCTTGTAAGTTATTCAATGAGTATGGAATAGCGTTTCCGTTTTCCATACTAATAAGAGATCCGTTTATTCGCTGTGGAATCTCCCCCTTGTGTGCTTGGAATTCTTTAAATCTATGAGAGATTATAGCCTCACCTTGAGTTGTGGTAAGGAGCGTGTTTCTCAAACCAATAATACCACGAGATGGGATCTCAAACTCTAGATGCATTATATCACCTTTAGGTTCCATTGTAAGCATATTACCTTTACGAGTAGATACATATTCTATCACCTTTCCGCTGTGATGCTCAGGTACGTCTATTGTAAGTTCCTCTATTGGCTCACATTTTACACCATCTATTTCTTTTATAATAACACGTGGCTGACCTATCTGTAACTCATACCCTTCTCTACGCATAGTTTCTATAAGAACAGCCAAGTGAAGTACACCACGTCCGTATACTAGATGAGAATCTGCAGTTTCTGTAGGCTCAAGCCTCATTGCAAGATTTTTTTCAAGTTCAAATTCTAATCTGTCCTTGATGTGTCTACTTGTTACAAATTTTCCTTCTTTACCAAAGAAAGGAGAATCGTTGATAGTAAATGTCATACTAATAGTAGGTTCATCAATCGTGATAGATGGAAGAGCATCTGGTCTTTCTGGGTCAGAAATAGTATCGCCTATTTCAAAACCTTCTAGACCTGTTATAGCACAGATATCTCCTGCAGATACTTTATCTACTTTTACCTTTGCAAGGCCATCGTATAAAAACAGCTCCTTTACTTTCGTTTTAGATACTGAACCATCTCTTTTTACCAAAGCTACAGTCTGGTTTAGAACAAGCTCACCTCTCTTTAGTTTACCTATAGCTATACGGCCAGTATACTTACTAAAGTCGAGCGATGTAATCATCATCTGTGTATCTCCTAGCTCTTGTATCGGAGGAGGTACGTGTTCTATAATAGCATCTAACGCAGCGAACATGTTGTCTGTTGGTTTTTTCCAATCCGTGCTCATCCAGCCGTTTTTAGCTGAACCATAAACCGTTTCAAAATCAAGTTGATCTTCATTGGCATCTAAGGCAAACATTAAGTCAAACACCTTTTCGTGCACTTCGTCCGGAGTACAGTTTTCCTTATCAACCTTATTTACAACGACAACAGGTTTTAGACCAGCTTCTAATGCTTTTTCTAAAACGAATCGTGTCTGCGGCATTGGGCCTTCAAATGCATCTACAAGAAGAAGTACGCCATCAGCCATATTCATTACACGCTCTACTTCGCCACCAAAATCAGAGTGACCAGGAGTGTCAATGATATTTATTTTAGTGTCTTTGTACTGTACAGATACGTTCTTAGATAGAATAGTAATACCACGCTCTTTTTCCAAGTCATTATTATCCATTACAAGCTCACCAGGTTTCTGGTGATCTTTAAAGAATTTACAAGCCTCTAGAATCTTATCTACTAGAGTAGTCTTACCGTGGTCAACGTGGGCTATGATAGCAACGTTTCTAATTTTTTGCATAATGCGTATCTAAAATGGCTGCAAAGGTAGCACTATTAGTTCGAGATATAGCTAATCACAATAATTAGAATCTATGCTGAGTCTCTTTGGCCACTTTTGGCAGTATGTTCATAGCCAATTTGCAATACCTTGGAATATAAGTGGTTTGGTAGATTTAATAAAAAAGGGCCTTTAATTGGAGTCCCTTTATACTCAGTCGTTTTTGAGAAGCAATTAGTGTCTTACGATTATTCTTCCTATATGTGCAGTTTTATCTGTTTGAAGACGAATGATATATGTGCCATGAGGTAAATATTCAGCATCTATAGACACAGTTTGTTCGCCACCTATCAAATGCTGATTGTAAATGATTTTTCCTGTTAAATTAATCATTTGAAGTATGGTGTTTTGCGATACATCTTTGGTTTTAATAGTAAACTTACCATTACTTAGATTTGGAAATATTTCCAAGAGAATACTACCTCACAGGAATAATTAAAGCATTGGCATATTCTCAGGCTTTATTTATTTTGGCAGACGAACCAGATATTGCTCCAATGGAGGCTTTGAGAAAAAGTGAAGCGATGATGAAAGGCAATAAAACAAAGTACTTTTTACTGGGGCTGATTTTTTTATTACTATCCATACTTTGTGTCTTCACACTCGGAATAGGTTTTTTCTTTGTATTGCCTTTGATTCAAGTAACTTTAGCTAAGTTTTATAAAGAGGTGAGGGTTCAGTTTACAGGAGTAGATGATATAAGTGAAATAGAAAGTTTAGTAACAGAGTAAAAGCTACATTAAAAAAGAAGTATAGAAAAAGGGCCAAGATGCAATTGCATCTTGGCCCTTTTAAATTTAAAAGGTCTACTAGTATTAGTACGTGTTTATTTTGATACGTTTTGTGAGTTCATCTACATCAGACTTGAATTTCTTATCTGTATCTATGAGGTCATTTACCGTTTGACAAGCATGGATAACTGTAGAATGATCTCTTCCACCAAAGTACATTCCTATATTTTTCAGTGAGGCTTGTGTAAGTTGTTTTGCGAAGAACATAGATATCTGACGTGCTTGTACTATCTCACGCTTACGCGTTTTAGATTTCATTAAGTCTACACTCACACCGAAATAGTCTGATACTAGTTTCTGTATGAATTCAATAGATATTTCTCTAGAAGAATTTTTGACGAAATTTTTCATCATCTTCTTCGTCATATCTAGGTCGATTTCTTTTCTGTTTAGGGATGCCTGAGCTATAAGTGAGATTAGGGCACCTTCAAGTTCACGGATATTGCTATCTACTTTATTAGCTACATACTCTATAACCTCTGGAGCAAACTTGATACCGTCTTCGTACATCTTTTGCTCTAGGATAGATACTCTGGTGTCGAAATCTGGATTTTGTAAATCTGCAGACAGACCCCATTTGAAACGAGATAAAAGTCTTTCGTCCACATCCTTCAAATCTTTAGGAGCACGATCAGAAGTAAGTATTAACTGCTTCCCGTTTTGGTGCAGGTAGTTGAATATTTGAAAAAATATTTCTTGTGTCTTCTCTTTTTTTGCAAAGAATTGCACATCATCTACAATGAGTACGTCCATCATTTGGTAGAAGTGAAGGAAGTCATTGTAGTTTCCATTCTTAGCACTATCCACATACTGATTCATAAAACGCTCAGACGATACATAGAGGACAGACTTATTGCTAGATATTTCTTTGATTCTATTGCCAATAGCGTGAACTAAGTGTGTTTTACCTAGTCCGACACCCCCAAAGATCATTAATGGATTGAATGCTGTACCTCCTGGCTTGTTAGCAACGGCATATCCTGCAGATCGAGCTAACCTATTGCATTCGCCTTCTATGAAATTGTCGAATGTATAATTCGAGTTAAGTTGGGAGTCTACATTCAGTTTTTTCAACCCTGGGATAATGAAAGGGTTGTGTATGTTATTTGACAAGTTGATGGGCATGCCCATCTCATTTTTATTATTGTGTGTTACGTTTCGAGTAGGCATATTTACAGTATAAGGACGAGCAGTTCCAGTACTGTTTTCTACTATTACATTGTATTCAAGTTTTGATCCGGCTCCTAATTCTTTTTCAAGAGTCTTTTTGAGTAATTTAACGTAGTGCTCTTCTAGCCATTCATAGAAAAAGTGACTTGGTACCTGAATGGTCAATACCTTATCTTCCAGTTTGAGTGGTTTAATTGGTGTAAACCAAGTTTTAAAACTTTGTGGATTAACATTATCCTTTATAGTCTGAAGACAATTTTTCCACACAGTTTCATGTTGTTCGCTCATTTATGTTTTTGGTAGTTTAGCTGTTAGTAATAATTAAAAAAAATTTAAGATAGTTAGCTCTTCTTAGAGTGGTGCAAGTTGGGGTAAAAAAAGTTTCTAAAAAAATGAAAACAGTATTGATTTTACGAAATATTTTCATACACAGACCTCAATATGTAAGCGGTCTGTGAGCTACTAGTCTCATAATCAATACGTCCCAAGTTAATGCCTGCCCACCCCGTTTGATTAATAAATATTTCTTTATCATCCAGGTTCTTTTCGGGTTGTGGAGAACTTAAAAATGTATGTGTGTGTCCACCTAAAATCAAGTCTATATTACTGGACGATTTTGCTAAAACTTTATCACTCACCTTATTAGACTTGTATGAGAATCCCAAGTGAGATAGGCAGATGATCAAATTACATCCTTCATTCCTTAAGATTTGAGCTGTTTGGTTTGCTTCTTCTATAGGGTCTAAGTACTTGATATCTCCATATAATTTTTTAGGTACCAGACCTTCTAGTCTTATACCGATGCCGAAAACACCTACTTTAAATTTACCTCTTCTTGTTATAGCGTATTTATTTATTTTTTTAGCTAGTGGAGTCTTACTAAAATCATAGTTTGCACAAAGAAACTGGAATGAAGCGTGAGGCAGTTGTTTTACCAATCCTTCTATACCTCCATCGAAATCGTGATTTCCAAGTGTAGCGAAGTCATATCCCATTTCGCTCATTAATTTGAATTCAAGTTCACCTCCATATTGATTGAAATAGGGAGTCCCTTGAAAAATATCTCCGCTGTCCAATACCAGTACATTTTTGTACTCCTCACGCACTTGTTTTATGATAGCAGCTCTTCTGGCAGCTCCTCCTTGACCAGGATAACGTTTATGGTCAGCTGCAAAAGGTTCAATATGACTATGCCAGTCATTTGTGTGCAAAATAACAAGACGGTCTTTATTCTTACCCAATGCAAGTGAGGGAGCTAGTGACGCTCCTGCAGCTAAAAGCCCAGCCTTTATAATAAAATCTCTTCTCTTCATAGCTTTCGGATACTATAGTCTAGTGGAAAAGTGGCTTGTTCCTTCACGTGTTCCATTATGGCGTCTCTAATCTTGATATTTGTAGTGATACGTTCTGAGGCTTTTGTCAAAAAACTATAATTATCTCCTCCATTTGCCATATAGTCATTGGTTGCGAGGTAGAAGTATCCATCTTGAGAGATTTTAGTTCTATCTAGCTGCATTACTTCTTTAGAGAAAGGTTCACCTCCTTTGTTGGCAGTGAATGTCGCAAGTGTATCTAAGTAAGTAGCTTCCATCTTTAAAATAATGATTTGATTTTCAAAGGGCATAATTTGATATACTTCACCTACAGTGATTTCTCCAGAGTCAAGTGTGCTTCTTATTCCTCCGTAGTTTAGGAGGCAAAAGTCAGTTCGTTTATCGATTTTTACTGCTGCTGTCATCACAGCATCAGCCATCATACTTCCTATAGCACTAGATGGTTTTTTCTTTTCTATAAATGCAGGACAAAAACCAATTACCTCATTCATTGCTTCGCTCATAGCTTCTTTGTACGGTCGTATCAATCTTTCTACCTTAACATCTGATGTCATTGTGTTTTGTATATTGATACTGTCTGTAGGAGCAGGAGTTAGGTCCTGAGCCAACTTGCAACCACAAAAAAGGAATGCTATTAGTATGGTAACTTTATAGAGCAATTTCAATTTCTTGTTTTAACAGTTCTATGGCTTTTTGGGTAGGGATAGTCCTCTCGTTCATAAGCCTGGTAAGAATCTTTTTACCAAGTCCTGGACCCGTTTCATTTTCATCGCATTCTTCATAGCAAATCTCAACAATGCCGATAATCTGTTCTTTTACAGCTTTCACCATATTCCAGGCATCATTACTTACATAAATCTGTTGAGATATATTATGATTGAACTCTGCACCTACAGTAGCAATGAGCTCGTTTCGAAGTTGGTTAGCAGATTGATTGGATTTAGAAAGTCGCATGACTAAATTGTCAGGGCTTATTCTATCAAGAAAAAGCGTAAGTCTCTCGTAGGCCTGCAATTTAACTGGAGTGAGTTCACTCATCTGTTCTTTTTTCAACTCTAGGAGCCTAACCTTTCGCTGCTCATCCATAAATTTATTGATTAAATAATACACGACTCCAAACACAATTAAGGTTGGAATAGCAAAACTCAATACATTAGCTAAAATCTGTATAATGTTTATTTCAAGAATCATCTGTAGTGAAACGAAATTAAGAGTTCTCTTAATATTCTCAACTATATATTTCACTGAAAAATCGAAAAATATCCTCTGTTGATAGAAGCTAAGCCAACAAGTCGAATTCTTGACGAACTTTGCTTAATCATCAATGACAGTAATTCAGAATATCAAAGAGGCCTTTACATCTATAAGAGGTAACATCACTAGGACTGTCATTACTTGTCTTATCATTTCTATTGGAATAATGGCTTTAGTAGGTATACTCACTGCCATTGATGGCGTAGAGAGTAGCTTGGTAAAGAATTTCAGCTTTATGGGAGCTAACTCTTTCAATATACAAAATAGATCATCTGGTTTCAGGACAAACCGTAATCAGAAAAGAATGTTTTATGAAAACATCTCATACAAACAAGCCCTAGAATTTAAAGACAGATTTGAGCAGAATGCAGTCATTTCGGTGAATGCTAATTTTTCTTGGAATGCGATAGCCAAACGAAAAACAGAAAAGACGAATCCCAATTCAAGTATAATAGGTGCTGATGAGGGATATCTGTCAGTAGCGGGTTATAGTCTAGAAGAAGGCAGGGATATAACACCAACGGATGTAGATCGAAATGTAGGAGTAGCTCTCATAGGACAAGAAATAAAAGAGTCTTTATTTGGTTTTGAAAGCTGCATTAATAAGTACATAAAGGTAGGAGGAGTAAAACTAAGAGTGGTTGGTTTACTCGCACCTAAGGGAGGTGCTTTTGATTTTGGGGGAGATAGAGTTATTGTGATTCCTGTAAGTTTAGCAAGAGCTCAATTTGCAAGGTCCAATATGAGTTATAACTTAGGGGTTTCAGTAGATGATGTGAACGCTTTAGAGTCAGTAAGTGCATACTCTGAAAATATTTTTCGTCAGGTGAGGAAGCTAAGAGTGAAAGAAGAAACTAATTTTTCAATCATTAAGTCGGATAGCATTTCTGCGGCCCTGATGGAAAATCTACAGATAATTATTCTTGGAGCTATTTTTATAGCGGCCATAACACTTGTAGGAGCTGCTATAGCCCTAATGAATATTATGCTTGTTTCTGTAACAGAACGTACAAAAGAAATAGGCACACGTAAAGCGATTGGTGCAAAGAGTAAAACCGTCTTGAATCAATTTGTAATTGAAGCTATTACTATCTGTCAGATAGGTGGAATAGGAGGCGTGATCTTAGGACTTATCATAGGAAATATTACAAGTAGCTTTATAGGGGGTAGTTTTATTGTTCCTTGGAACTGGATATTGCTTGCACTCGTAGTCTGTACGATAGTAGGTTTAGGTGCTGGAATATGGCCAGCCTATAAAGCTTCCAAGATTAACTCCATAGAAGCACTAAGACACGAAGGCTAAGGTTTTTCGGAAAGTATTTTTTTAATAAGCATAAGCTGACCAAAATGGTAATAAGTGTGTTCTATTATTACATCTATATTCCTCATTAAACTGCCGTACTCTTTTTGCACAAAACTTTCATCTAGTTCCGCTAGTTTTAGTTGTTCTACGAGTTTGTATATTTTACAGCAAGAGTCATTAAAATCACTCTTAAGCTTATCCCAATCATCTTCAGAGCAAATCTGTGGTGCATCGAAACTATACTTGTCTGAAATATCTAGAGTACCGCCTTCCAAAACTTTTGAAATCCCCTTTACGTAATATAATACGTGAAAAGTGAGTAAACCAATTGAGTTACATCCGGATATACTTGTTTTTGCGGTTTGCCAATCGATATCCTTTATTTCATCTCCCCAGTTGCTTCCTGTGACCCATTTGCCTTCTGTGAAGACTTCTCTCAGTCGATTGCTTAAATAGAGTGGTTGTGATTCCCTAGTTTTGACTTCTATGATACAAGTTTAATTCAGTGTATATCCATTTCAAAATTCCAATGCACCTAGCACTCGGATAAATCTCAATCCATTTTCTTGAAGGTGTCTTCGAAATATCTAATCCAAGTTCCGTCGGTTAGGCGTTCTCAGTATTCTTGAAAGTGACCGTCTGGTGTAGCGGTGAATATGTATCGGACGGTTTTTTGGGGAGTGACAATTAGTTTCTCTCCATCAAATAGAGCTTTATATTTTCCAGATCGTGATTTAGAAAAGGGATGGTAGTAAAGCGTAGAATCTTGTTCGCTGTATGTGATAATGGTATGTAACACAAGGGTCTCTGATTTTAAGTTAATCTCTATAATATTGCTATCCAACATATACTGAATACTCTCATATGCAGGTACTTCATTTACACTATCGTGTTTAAAACTCTTGGATACCCCAACCCACTCGCCAATCATGTACTCTAGTTTTTTCAGTTCTTGCTTCTTTGAAGATTGTGCTTTTGAATCTGAAATTGAGAAAACAGATAAGGTGAATAAGAAAATATAGATTCGGAGGACTTGAGTATGTTTCATATCTATTTTGAAACACGAGAGATGAAAAATTGTTGATGCTCAGGTGAGGCTATATTGTTTTGAGGGTATACTTGTCTAAAAGGTTTAAGACATGTGGCATAGAAAACACGGCACCTGTTAAGGTATTATTCTCAGGATTTATTTGGTAAGAGTAGGAGTCTGTTAAGTTTGCCTTCGTGAGTATGGTTCTATCAAAAATTGCTTCTCTAAAATCGCAATTGATCATATCGACTCCAGCTAAATTAGCTTCAGTAAAATCAGTTCCAGAGCACCGAGTATCAATGAATTTAAATTTTCTCAGATCCAGTTGATAAAATACACAATAATCTGCCTGACAAGAAGTTAGTTGTATTTCTAAACCAAACGGATTGCATAAGTCAAAATACAATCCTAATAATTTACAATTGATAAATGTGACCTCTTGAAAAGAAACTTTTGAAATGTCGGTATTGCTTAAGTTACAGTCTGTAAACTGGCAATTGGAGAATCGACTTCGCTTGAGCGAATTTTTCGAAAAATTACAATTCTCAAACGTACACGATTCGAATTCCCAGTCTATTAAGTCTAGTGATGTGAAATCACTGTTTTCGAAAAGTTTATCTTCAACATACTGTTCCATAGTAAGATTTAATGCTTGATTACTTTTTGCATTTGGACCTGATTCGATTTATCTTGGATACGGATAAAATATATACCTGGGCTTAGCTCATTTGTATTGAGGACAAGTTCTTGCCCAGTATATTTGGATGATTTGAATACTCTGCCTTGATTATCCATTAATTCTACAAAGCGTGTTCCGTTAGAGGAGAAAGTGATTTTCAGTTGGTCACTCGCAGGGTTTGGCGAAATCTGAATATCGGATTTAAGTTGATTTTCTAAACTATTGACGGTTTTAGTAACTATGAAATCTGCAGTTACTGGGAAGTGGTCAGAAGCTGATTCTGTGTTGTTTTTATCTAGGCCATATAATGCGAGTCGTGCCGTACTCATTTCTTCTGTTCTCAATATAAAAGACTTATCTACAGATAATACTGCATCTGAATATATCATAAAGTCAAGTTTTCCTGGAGGGAAGGAACTACTCTCATCTTTCCAAGTAAATGAAAATCTCTCATCCGTGTGCAGACTTATAAGGTCCGTTACTTCAGTACCATCCCAATCTGGCATAGAAGGTGGTCCATATGTACTGGTATTCTGAATATCTCCAGATATAAGTGTGGTGAGTTGCTGAGAAAATCCTACCAAGTTGAGGTCTCCTGCATAGACAAAAGGCGTATTCTTAGGAAGATCTATGTCTCCACCTTCAGTCTTAGCATCTGTAATAAAACTAGAGTAAGCATCTGCTTGGTCTTGTCTTCCACTTTCGTTGCCACAGCAGTTGAGGTGTGCATTGGTAAAAAGAAGATCAGAGGCATATTCTTCTGGAAGATTAATGAGTACAGGAAATTGTTTCGGCACATTTGTCCAGCGGTCTAATATTTCCCATCGAGAGGCAGTTATGAGTCCTCTATCTGATTGCTTTTCTACATACCACCCGTCATTTGTGTTGAGTGGTAACCACTCGTCCATAAGTACTTTTACTTGACTGGCTTCCACATCCCAGCATTCTGAATAACCAATGATGTCAGGATTTAAGGCTTTTAGTATTTTTTCATAATGAGGAATTCTCGCTTGAACCGTAAGGCCATTGTATAAGGTGTTGTAAGCCACTATTCTCACCAGTTCAGTATTTTGCTTTTGGATATCTACTACTTCGTAGCCTTGTATACGTGTCTCATCAAAATTATATACTAGACTTCCATTGTTTGGTACTCTGTCATTGTTATCAAGATTGGCAAGGATAAATCTGACACTTGAGGAAGTGAAAAGTCTGTTTCTGCCATCTGGCAATACATCTCGAGGTATTGCAAATTCAAAGCTCTTAGAAGTAACTGTAGGTGCTACTCGAATGCTAATATCATTTAAAGAAATGGAGGTTACATTGGGATTATAAAAGCTAACTCTTCTATTGCTAAAGTCCATTATTAAATCAGCACCTAAGCCTGAAAATCTATTGCTTCCAGTCGACACATCATTATCGGTGTCGATGAAAAGTTGGATGTTGTGATCTACGATATCATCAGAAAAATCAAATTCGGAGTCTGCTTCTATACGAATGAAAATGTATTCTCTATCATTTGTCACAGAAAGGTTTAGGATGTCAATTCCTGATACGGACTCTTTCGGATCTTGAGCTATCGCGAGGGAGCTAATCCAATCATTGAAAACGCCATCTATGGATATGGCCGCAGACTGTGCATCACTAGATTGTAGGGAGAAGAAAGATAATGTAAGAAGGCCAAGAAGTACGCGAAAGGGTAAGCTTTTGTACCTCAGAAAATTGTTTGTCATTTGCAGACAAAGGTATGCAATAATAAGAGTGGAAAAGATGAAATAGTACTATTGAATTGTAATTTATGGAAACTGATAAGCCTCAGAATAAGTGGTTTTTGCGGCAATGAGTTTTTTAATAAATGGGCTGTTTTTCTTCATTTTCATTCTGGGTGTAAGCTTTAGGAATGACGAGCCTCCATAGATTGAAATTTGTTTGCCAGATTGATAGACGGTAAGGTGATGAAAGGCTACAGGCCAAATAAAGCTACTTGACTTTTTTCTGAAGTGAACAATTATGCCAATAGGCCTCAGTTCGATATTGCACTTGCGTTCGTAAGTCTGACTTTCCAAGTCAATGTCAAATTCAGGACTACAGCTATAGATGATGTACGGTTCAGAACCAATGACTCCATTTTTTATCTTATGAATCAAGCCAAACTGTTTCCCTACCAATTCATTGACGGATCTATCTATGTTTCTATCTGTTCGTGTGACATTGTATACCATTATCATTATTGTATAAATTCCCTATTTGAGATAACAAGACTATTACTTCAATGGTTTGAAAATTAAGAAGTTTAGTGACGAACGAGTTTGAATAAAATAAGGTGTGACTTAAAAATGATTATAGACTATTTACTCTCACATTCCTTCAAGCCTTCTTCTATGATAAAAAACACGCTATGGTCTTTTTCAAAGACTTCTTCAAAGGCTTTCTTTGATTCCAAAAAGTATTTTTTAGCCGTCATCTTATCGCTAGTTTCGTACATTCTTGCTAGATAAAAATTGAGATTCCCTTCCACAGTTTTACTGTTGCCAGCTTTAAGCAACTGAGACTGAAGAAAAGAGATAAGCTCTTTTTCCTTACTAGATAAAGAATAACATTCATCTAAGGCATCATAAATAGATGGATTTTCAGGTGCTAGATTGTATAGCTTCAGCGTGATTGTATTGGTGAACTCGTGGTCATTGCTTACATAAACTTTGAGCAATGCTTTAAGGTTATAATAATTATTAGGATCTATTTGATTTGCCTTTTCATAGTAGGTTATAGCTTCTTTTTCGTTTACAAGTTCTGTGTAGATTTGACCGACCATTCTCGCCGCGTCACTTTTGTATTGTCTATCCTCATAGCGTTCTAAGGCATTTTTAGCATATATCAATGCCTTTTCTCTTTTATCCATAAAAAGATATGCATATGCCAAATTATAATGACAACTTGCGTAGTCATCTTTCAAGTCTATGGATTTTAGAAAGTATGGTATGCTCTTCTTGTTTTTTTCTTCAAGCAGATAAATGTACCCCAATGCATAGTTTGACATATAATCATCACAACTCAGAGAAGTTAATTTAGTATAATTTGATTTAATTTTTGAGACGATTTCTTGTTCCGGAATAATCCAGTTTTTACCATATTTTAGATAAGCATTATAGTAGAAATATCCCAGTGTTTTATGCAGATTGCAGTTGTTTGGATGCTGCTTAATTAGGCCACCTAGGATACTGTCCACTGCGAACATATGCATACTAAATGAACCGTTTTGTCCGCGATAATCTTCGATATCTTCATCTTCCTCCAGGTCTTTCAATGCAAACATCTGATGCATCATACTAGTGACGAAGTAATCCATCAGTATTTCAGTTTTCAGTATTGCTACTTCAGGTTTCTTATTCTCAGGATCTAATTTTTCAAGCAAGGTATAAGCAGACTCATATTTTTTGTTTTCAATGAGCTCATTCGCAGCTTCTATTTGTCCAAGTAGGTTAAGCGTGAGCAGAGAAAGAACGAGGAGTATAGATGTTTTCATAATTCGTTTAATTGGTTTATTGACAAGCTGCTTGTGTCTTTCTGTTTTTCCATTGTATCCAGTACTCTTGAAGTCCTTCTGGAGTTTTTTTGAGCTCACTCACATCCAATGGATGACCTTTCATAGTCACTGTTGAGAGTCGTTTTAGTCTAGGTTGACGGGCAGGAGCGTGACTCCATCCACCTACATGATCAAAGGAAGTGAATGCTTCACATTTTGTTTCTACAGATAAGAATGGTATAGAAAGATTATAAACGACATTGCCCGTACCCATTCCATTGGTAGTCATCACAATCTTAGAAAAATTTACCTTTCGGTATTGGCCATTCTTGTAAAGCTCTTTCAATTTATCGCCTACAGCTTTACTCATATGATTGGAAAATTGATGGGCAATGTCATCTCCGTTTATAAACTCAGGTCCAGTATAAGTACCTCTGCATCCAGATTCGTCACAGACTATTTCGTGTGCTGGGTCATCATATGAAGATCCACTGTTAACTAAGGTTCCCGAGCAGCAGATTTGTATTAAACCTAATAAACTGACATGTACTATAGATTTCATTTTGAAATGGTGATTTTAGATAGTCATTAGATTAATGTTCTAAATTGTTTT
>ENA-UZWV01011984-UZWV01011984.1-metagenome-genome-assembly--contig:-Day-3-1m-contig-11984_pt1 | contig 15329 bp, 15 predicted proteins | sample MGYA00260342_ERZ794902 | MGnify/ENA metagenome assembly ERZ794902
ATACTCAAGCCAACAGCATCACGTTGTTTTTTTAGAATATACATCAGTGACGCCGATGCTAATACTGAAAATGCTATTTTATTTAGGTTATTTATAGTTGCATCAGCAGACTCAGGATAATGCATAGATGTACTATTATCCAAAATAATATGGCAACGAAGATTAGTTTCTTCATCATAACGCTTGGTATATAACCTATCTGTCTTTGCATAAAGTTTCCAATCGATATGCTTTGTGCTTTCTCCTTGATTGTAAATTTTATGCTCTGCAAACTCTGCCGAAAATCCATGAAATGGACTTTTATGCATCCCTGAAATAAAGCCTTCAACAACTTGTTTGGCTAATAATTCTAAATTTTTAAAGCCATCGGCTTTGTTGATCTCCTTTTGTAAATCCATGAATTTCCCAAACTAAAAAAGGTTCACCAAATTAGCAAACCTTTTTGTCATTTCTTTTAAATGTCTTTATTATAAGAGCGCGTCCAAAGCTTCTGCGTAGGCATTTTTAGGTGCAACACCTACTTGACGACCCACTACTTCTCCATTTTGAAAAACTAATACCGTAGGGATGTTTCTAACACCATATTTAGCTGCAAACTCTTGATTAGCATCTACATCTACTTTACCTACGACAGCTTTACCGTCATACTCTGTACTGATCTCATCGATGATTGGACCAACCATACGACAAGGACCACACCAAGCAGCCCAAAAATCAACCATTACTGGTTTATCACTATTTAATACTTGCTCTTCAAAAGTTGCATCTGTTATTTCTAATGCCATAATATTTATAATTTTAATTGTATGTTATTGATTTGATATACAAAATTAGTCAAAAATTCTGCCAAACATTACACTGCGTGTATTTGATTTGACTATGATTATATTGGTTTGAATTATAAGATATTTAAACTTTAATTTAACTTATATTTTATGTGATGCTCACTTAGAGTGTTTAATAATTCTTGAGATATGTTAACCTTTTGTTTCCGACTTGGCATATTCAATTTTATTTTGTCCTCATTATCGTAAACTACAAAGCTTAAAGAATTTGATCCTTCATGCATCCTAAACATCTCCTGTAATTCTGAAATTGTATCCGACTTTAAATCTTTCACATTAAGTTGTATCGATAATTTCTTGGCATATGTATCCATTACATCATGCAATAACTGAAAGTTATTAAACTGAATTCTTGGGTCACCTTTTTGACCAGTATCTCTATTTACCCAACCTTCCTTAACTAGTGCTTGCACATGTACAAAAGAATTTTGCACCAAAAAGTGTCTAAACTTTAAATAATCTTCTCCAAAAATCCTAAAATCAAAACTATCTGTATAATCTTCAATAGAAAATATTGCCCAACCTTTACCTTGCTTACTCACGCGGTGCTGTACGTCGGTAACAACACCTCCAAATTTAACGTTTTGGTTAACCATAGAACCCAAATCATTAAAATCTGCAATTACGCCGTTGCAAAATGTTTTCATTTCAATCTTAAAATCATCCAATGGATGACCAGAAATATAGATACCCACCACTTCTTTTTCACGAGATAGTTTTTCCATCGTACCCCAATCTTCAGATGGTGGTACTTGAGGTTCTGCAACCTCTACACCGCTAGCTTCACCAAATAAGCTTACTTGAGCAGAATTTTCATTTTCTTGATGCTTAGCTCCGTATTTTACAGCTTTTTCCAAAAAAGTAATCCCATCGCCATCATGAGCAAAATATTGCGCACGGTGTGTATCGGTAAAACAATCAAATCCACCTGCGTTAGCCAAGCCTTCAAAAGCTTTTTTATTTGCAGCTCTTAAATCAATACGTTTTGCCAGATCGAAAATAGACTTGTAATGACCTTCTTCTTTTCTGTTCTTTACAATAGTTTTGACAGCTCCATGACCAACACCTTTTATAGCTCCCATTCCGAAGCGTACCGCATTATCTTGATTTACAGAAAACTTGTAATAGCTCTCATTAACACTTGGACCTAAAACAGGCAAACGCATACGTTTACACTCTTCCATAAAGAAGGTTACTGACTTAATATCATTCATATTATTAGACAATACTGCCGCCATATATTCTGCTGGGTAGTGCGCTTTTAGATATGCTGTTTGGTAAGCAATCCATGCATAACAAGTAGAATGTGATTTATTAAAAGCATAACTAGCAAAAGCTTCCCAATCTTTCCAGATTTTTTCAAGTTTTTCCTCATCCATACCTTTTGCAGCAGCTTGGGAAATGAATTTTGGTTTCATTTTATCAAGTACTGCTTTTTGTTTTTTACCCATAGCTTTTCTGAGTACATCAGCTTCACCTTTAGTAAAATCTGCAAGTTTTTGAGACAACAACATTACTTGCTCTTGGTATACAGTAATTCCATAGGTTTCTTTAAGATATTCTTCAGTCTCTGGCAAATCGTAAACAATTTCTTCTTCACCATGCTTACGACGTATAAAACTAGGAATATACTCCATTGGACCAGGACGATATAGCGCATTCATAGCAATTAAATCATCAAAAACCGTAGGTTTCAAATGTTTCATATGTTTCTGCATACCTGGAGATTCATACTGAAAAATCCCAACAGTTTCTCCACGCTGAAAGAGTTGATATGTTTTTTCGTCGTCTAAAGGAAAATTCTCTGGGTCGAGTGTAATATTATGTTTTGCTTTTACAATTTTGACAGTGTCTTTTATTAGTGTCAAGGTCTTTAAACCTAAAAAATCCATCTTTAATAAGCCTGCGCTTTCAACTACAGAATTATCAAATTGTGTGACATATAAATCAGAATCTTTTGCAACTGAAACTGGAACATAATTAGTAATATCTCCTGGTGTAATAATAACACCACATGCATGAATACCAGTATTTCTTACTGATCCTTCAAGTACTCGTGCTTGATTAACAGTTTCGGCTTGTAAATCATCACCATCAGAAATATTTAAAAGCTCATTGACTTTTTCTAAATCTTCGGCTCTGAATTTACCTGCAAGTTCTTTTTCGCTTTTACCAAATATCTTTCCAAGTTTTGACATATTCGGAATAAGCTTAGCGATGTGATCTGCTTCATTTAATGGCAAATCTAAAACACGAGCTGTATCTCTGATTGAAGATTTTGCCGCCATAGTTCCATAGGTAATGATTTGCGCCACTTGATTAGCACCATATTTATCAATTACATATTGCATTACACGTCCACGACCTTCGTCATCAAAATCGATATCAATATCTGGCATACTTACACGATCCGGATTTAAAAAACGCTCAAAAAGTAAGTCATATTTTATTGGATCGATATTTGTAATCCACAAGCAATAAGCAACTACAGAACCTGCTGCAGAACCTCGACCTGGTCCAACCGAAACATCCATATTCCGAGCTTCGCGAATAAAATCTTCAACAATTAAGAAGTATCCTGGATAACCCGTATTTTCAATTACACTTAATTCAAAATCAAGACGCTCTTTAATTTCTGTTGTGATGTTTCCATAGCGTTTTTTTGCACCTTTGAAAGTTAGGTGTTTTAAAAAAGCATTCTCTCCACGTTTACCACCATCAGCAACATCTTCTTGGTGTTCAAATTCATCTGGAATATCAAAAGCTGGTAATAATACATCGCGAGCCAAATCATAGGCTTCAATTTTATTAACAACTTCTTCGATATTTACGATAGCTTCTGGAATATCTCTAAACAAAGCCTTCATTTCTTCGGCAGACTTAAAGTAGTACTCTTGGTTTGGCAATCCATATCTGTAACCTCGTCCACGCCCTATTGGTGTGGCTTGCTTTTCGCCATCTTTTACACATAGCAAAATATCGTGTGCATTTGCATTTTCTTGCTCAACGTAATAGGTGTTATTTGAAGCTATAAGTTTTACGCTGTGTTTTTGAGCAAACTGAATTAATACTGGATTGACACGATCTTCATCCTCTTGATTGTGACGCATCAGCTCGATATATAAATCATCCTTAAATGTGTCTTTCCACCAAAGTAATGCTTCTTCAGCCTGATTTTCTCCGATATTTAAAACCTTGCTTGGGACCTCGCCATATAAGTTCCCTGTTAAGCAAATTAAATCTTCTTTGTATTGCTCTATTAATTTTTTATCAATTCTTGGGACATAATAAAACCCATCTGTAAATGCTGTTGAGGATAATTTAGCCAGATTATGATAGCCTTTTTTATTTTTTGCTAATAGTACAATTTGATAGCCATTATCTTTTCTTGTTTTATCTAAGTGATTTTCACAAACGAAAAATTCGCACCCTATAATAGGTTTTATCTCTCTCCTTTTTTTCTCTATATCATTTTCTTCCGCTCCAGCATGTTGTGCTTTTACTGATTTATTATAACTTGAAATAGCGCTTACAAAATGGAAAGCACCCATCATGTTACCATGATCTGTCAATGCTATGGCTGGCATGTTTTCTTTTGCTGCTGCAGACACCAAATCCTTAATACTTATTGTCGATTGTAAGATTGAAAACTGTGAGTGATTATGTAGATGTACAAATCCAGCATCCGTAAGCTTGGCTGCTGCTTCTTTATTTGTTGAAGCAGGAACAGTCTCAGATTGTTCTTTTTGAAGACGCTCATTAATCTTTTCACTTTCGTGTTTAAGGTTTATGTGTTTTATCTTTATACCTTCAATAGGTAAAGGGTTGTTCTCTTCAAATTCTTGGTAATAGTCAGGTTGAACATCAAGTTGCTCTGTCGTGTACTCTCTTCGTCTTAAGAGTTCAAAAAAACAACGTGTTGTTGCCTCAACATCTGCAGTAGCATTATGTGCTTCACCAAAGGGCGTATCGAATAGAAACTGGTGCAACTCTGTCAGGGTTGGTAATTTAAATTTCCCGTAGCGTCCACCAGGAATTTGACACAAACTTGCCGTATGTTCTGTACATGTGTCTAATACCGGTAATTTTTGTAATGGGTTTTCAACATTTAGACGGACAAATTCCGCACCCATAACATTTAAATCAAACTTTACATTTTGTCCAACAATAAATTTTGTCTTAGACATTGTAATGTTGAATTTTTCTAAAACTTGTGACAAAGAAATACCTTGCTCTTGTGCAAGTTCTGTAGAAATACCGTGAATTTTTTCGGCATCGTAAGGAATATTAAAGCCATGAGGCTTTATCAAATAATCTTGATGCTCGATACAATTACCCATGGCATCATGCAATTGCCAAGCAATCTGTACGGCTCTTGGCCAATTATCTGTGTCTGTTATTGGTGCATCCCAACGCTTTGGTAAACCTGTAGTTTCGGTATCAAAAATTAAATACATAAATCCTTGTTCATATCTGAAAAACAGAAAGTTAATCAGACTCTTATTATAAAAAAGCTAGTTTATAAACTTACGTAGAATTTAGACTTTTTTGAACTAAAGTTATAAACAGTTGTAAACAAAAAAAGCTACGCAATGCGCAGCCTTTTTACGAAAAAAATATTTTTATTTAAATCTGTAGAAAATCTGGAGTCCCATTCATATCAGTATCTTGAGCATCATTTGGATTACCATCTCCGTTAGGGTCTGGATTTTCATTTGTGGTTAATATTCCATCATTATCATCATCAGCGTCCAAATAATTTAAAAAACCATCACCATCTGTATTTAGTGAGCCTACTGGGTCTTCAAAAATGGTTAGGATACTATCACCATCATCATCATTATCTAAATAGTTAGGAATAGTATCTCCGTCTGTATCTCCAGTTTCGTTAATTGTATCGATACTATCGCCATCGTCATCAGCATCTAAATAATTTGGGATGCCATCCATATCGGTATCATCATTATTTAGATTTCCATCCATATTTACATCTTCAAAAGAATTCGGTATTCCGTCTGCATCATTATCATTACAATCTAAACTATCTATTGCATTTTGTATGTCACCTGATGTGTCGTCACATGAAAGAAGCTGTATTTCTAAAGATGCTAAATATTGATCACAAAGACTAGCGCTTGGTGTACCAGCAGAAACCTGAGCATTTAAAGTCGCAACAGCATCCGTTGCTAGACTGCATGTTGTACCGCCAGTTACTTCCGAAATATCTTGTCTTAGAGTAATCTGAAAAAACACACCATCTATAAAATTAACTGAATTTAGACCATCTGCCGTAAATGCATTAAATCTAAAAGTCCCAGTTGCTGTATTAGCTACTGTATCTATGTTAGAAATCTCAATAAGTCCATCAGACGGGAATACTTGAACTGATGGATCGGGTGCATTAAGCGTAGAATATTCCGTACCATCTACTGCAATAAATCTTGCTTCACTTTGATTATTTGCACCCAAAGGATATGTACCAACATCTGTTCTTGTTGTAAACAACAATAAAACTTCTGTTCCGCGAGTAGCTCTAATGACTAATCCTCCATCATTTATTTCAGCTGTGCGAGCAACACCAATCCATGATTGCCCTTCAAAATTAGCTTGCATTGCTGGATTATTAAATTCTATATTATCTGCACATCCAAAAAAGAATATCACCAATAATATTAAGATTATATTTTTATTCATTTTTATCTTCTTTGAATTATTTGATTTTATAACGTTTGATTGCATCAAAAGTATATTTTTTTTTTGAGAATCATATAGGACTTATAAAGTGTTTAAAATTAAAAAAATATATTATATTTGCGCCCTCATTAATAACAGAGGTCGAGAACCTCAATTAATTAATTATTATGCCTGTAAAAATTAGATTACAAAGACACGGTAAAAAAGGAAAACCTTTTTATTGGATCGTAGCGGCAGATGCTCGCTCAAAAAGAGATGGTAAATACCTAGAGAAATTAGGAGTTTACAATCCAAACAACAATCCTGCAACTATTGAATTAGATATCGATGGCGCTGTACAATGGTTACAAAACGGAGCACAACCTACAGATACTGCGAGAGCAATTTTATCTTACAAAGGCGCAATGTTGAAGAAACATTTAGCTGGTGGTGTTGCAAAAGGTGCTCTAACTGAAGAACAAGCACAAGCGAAGTTTGATGCTTGGTTAGAAGAAAAGAATGCTAAAGTTCAAGCAAAAACAGATGGTTTATCTAAAGCAGAAGCTGATGCAAGAACAAAAGCACTAGATGCTGAAAAAGCAATTAACGAAGCACGTATCGCTGCAGCAACTCCCGAAGTTGTTGAAGAAGAGGTTGCTGAAGATACTACAGCATCTAACGAAGAAGAATAAAAAATTAATTTTTATACTTTTAAACCCAGACTTCAGAGTCTGGGTTTTTTTATTTTAATGTGTTTCTATGAAAAAAGAAGACTGCTTTTATTTGGGTAAAATTGTAAAGAAGTATAGCTTTAAAGGTGAACTTTTAGCAAAGTTAGATACGGATGAACCTGAACTTTACGAAAATTTAGATGCCATATTTATAGACTTACGAGGTAATTTAGTTCCTTTTTTTGTTGAATCATCGCAACTTCATAAATCTGATTTATTACGTTTAAATTTTGAAGATGTCGATAGCGAAGCAGACGCTGACACCCTTTTAAAGTGTGATTTATACTTACCTATTGATTTGCTTCCTAAACTAGAAGGAAACAAATTTTATTTCCATGAGGTTATTGGTTTTAAAATCACAGATGAGAACTTTGGTGAAGTTGGAATTATAAAAAGAGTAAATGATAGTACTGCACAAGCATTGTTTGAAATCGATAGAAACAGCATTGAAATATTAATTCCAATGAATGATGAGTTTATTGTCAATGTTGATAGAGAAAATAAAACTGTATTTGTAAATACCCCTGAAGGGTTAATAGACTTATATCTAGAAGATTAATGAGTATAGCCCCTTTTAAATTCAAAGAGTTTACAGTTAATCACGACCGATGCGCTATGAAAATTGGTACTGATAGTGTTTTACTTGGCGCATGGACTTCTGTTAAAAATTGTCCGTTTTCTGTTTTAGATATCGGTGCTGGAACAGGCATTCTCTCTTTAATGTTAGCACAACGTAGTGATGCACAACATATAGAAGCTATAGAAATTGACGATAGTGCTTATGAACAGTGCGCTGAAAATTTTGAGAATTCACCTTGGGGTGATAGATTATTTTGTTATCACGCTTCTCTTTTAGAATACATAGAAGAGGTAGATGACAAATACGATATCATTATTAGTAATCCACCTTTTTATTCTGAAGATTATAAAACAAAAAATGATTCTAGAGACTTAGCGAGATTTTCGGATGCTATGCCTTTTAAACATTTAATACATGCTGCAGCTCTGCTTCTATCTAAAAACGGGTTATTTTCTGTGGTGATTCCACAAAAAGAAGAACAACAGTTTATCAATTTGGCTTCAAAAGTAAATTTGTTTCCAAAGCGAATTCTTCATGTAAAAGGAAATTCTAAAACAGAAATAAAGCGAAGTTTAATTGAATTTTCATTTCAAAAAGACACCACAGAAACTTCAGAATTAATCATTGAAAACGGAAGACATAATTACACTAAAGATTATATCAGTCTAACTAAAGATTTTTATCTTAAAATGTAAAGCATTGGTTGTTCACTGAAAACGTTTTTGTTACATTTGTTTTGTAAATAAACATACAATTATGAAGCCAGATTTATTCGAAGCACCTGATTATTACAATCTAGACGAATTATTGACTGAAGAACATAAATTAGTTCGTGACGCTGCCCGTGAATGGGTAAAACGTGATGTATCTCCTATAATTGAAGAAGCTGCCCAAAAAGCAGAATTCCCAAAATCTATTATCAGTGGATTAGCTGAAATCGGGGCCTTTGGACCATATATTCCTGAAGAATATGGTGGTGCAGGATTAGACCAAATTTCTTATGGTTTAATCATGCAAGAGATTGAGCGAGGCGATTCTGGGGTAAGGAGTACTGCTTCTGTGCAATCTTCATTGGTAATGTATCCTATCTGGAAATACGGTAACGAAGCTCAACGCCAAAAATACTTACCAAAATTAGCCTCTGGAGAATGGATTGGAAGTTTTGGATTAACAGAACCTGACCATGGTAGTAATCCTGGTGGAATGACAACTAATTTTAAGGATATGGGCGACCATTACCTTTTAAATGGCGCGAAAATGTGGATATCAAATTCACCGTTTTGTAACGTGGCAGTTGTATGGGCAAAAAATGAAGAAGGACGAATTAACGGCTTAATTGTGGAGCGTGGTATGGAAGGATTCTCAACACCGGAAACACACAATAAGTGGTCTCTTAGAGCTTCAGCAACTGGAGAGCTTATTTTTGACAATGTCAAAGTCCCAAAAGAAAACCTACTACCAAACAAATCTGGTTTAGGCGCACCTCTTAGCTGTTTAGATTCTGCACGTTTTGGTATTGCTTGGGGCGCTATTGGTGCTGCTATGGATTGTTATGATACAGCTTTACGTTATTCTAAAGAACGTATTCAATTCGGAAAACCTATTGGACAATTTCAATTACAACAAAAGAAATTAGCAGAGATGATTACCGAAATCACCAAAGCGCAATTATTGGGTTGGCGATTAGGTGTTATGCGCGAAAATGGCACTGCAACCTCAGCACAAATCTCTATGGCCAAACGTAACAATGTAGATATGGCATTAACAATTGCTAGAGATGCTAGACAAATGTTAGGTGGTATGGGCATAAGTGGAGAATATAGTATAATGCGCCACATGATGAATCTCGAAAGTGTAGTCACATATGAAGGCACACACGATATTCATTTGTTAATTACAGGATTAGACGTCACAGGTCTAAATGCCTTTAAATAATTGAATAAGCGATATTAAGAAATACGCTTTTAAGATGTTTTCTAAAGGAATTAATAACAATATATCACAAAATGCTTCTCCAATATTGAGAAGCATTTTTTGTTTACCGTAGTTTCATCAAAATCTACAAATGTCTTCAAAATCGGATACTCAAGCACATAAATTAATCAAAAAAAGTCACAAATTAACTCTCAGGAGCCAACTCTACCTCTAGACCTTCAAGATCTTTTGAGATGTGTATTTGACAACCCAATCTAGAGCTGTCTTTGACGTAAAAAGCTTCAGATAACATAGCTTCTTCATCATCTTGCATTTCTGGTAAGTCGTGTTCGGAATTGATGTAGCATTGACAGGATGCACACATGGCCATGCCTCCACAAACACCAATTGTTCCTTCTAAAGCAAGTTCATAACTACGAACAACTTCCATAAGATTCATTGACATATCCGTAGGTGCTTTAATATTGTGTTTTACACCATCGCGGTCAATGATTGTGATTTTAACATCATTACTATCCATTAATCAATAGTTTTTACAACAGCTTTTGGTGCTTCTTTTCGTGTTCCGTCAAAACCATCCACTCCTGCTACGGTTGTATACTTTAAAACATAACGTTTACCCGGATTGATAATCTGATATGCAGCCTGACACATTAATGTAGCTTCATGAAAACCACAAAGAATTAACTTTAATTTTCCTGGATATATATTTCCATCACCAATAGCAAAAATACCCGGAATGTTAGTTTGGTAATCTAATGCATTATTCACTTTTATAGCGTTCTTTTCAATATCTAATCCCCAATTAGCTATTGGTCCTAATTTAGGGGATAATCCAAAGAGTGGGATAAAATGGTCCGTTTCTAAATTAAAAGGTGCTTCATCTTTTTTTGTAATTTCTAAAGCCTGAACTTTATCATTTCCAACAATAGCGGTGATTTCTGCAGGAGTAATTAAATTAATTCTTCCTTGATTTTTTAATTCTTGTACTTTTTCAACAGAGTCTAAATGACCTCTAAATTCATTACGACGATGCACCAGAGTAACACTTTTGGCAACATCGGTTAAAAAGATTACCCAATCTAAAGCAGAGTCACCTCCACCAGCTATAACAACATTCTTATTTCTATAAATTTCTGGCTCTTTGATAATATATTCAACACCTTTATCTTCAAAATCTGTAATATTATCTAATAATGGTTTACGTGGCTCAAAACTTCCTAGGCCACTAGCGATAGCAACGACTGGTGCATGATGTTTAGTTCCTTTGTTGGTTGCAACAATAAACGTTCCGTCTTCTTTTTTTTCTATAGTTTCTGCCCGCTCACCTAGAGTAAATCCTGGCTCAAACTGCTTGCATTGTTCCATCAACTTATCAGTTAAGTCACCAGCTAAAATTTCTGGATATGCAGGAATATCATATATGGGTTTCTTAGGATATATCTCAGAACATTGTCCTCCTGGCTGAGGCAAAGCATCTATAAGATGACATTTGAGTTTTAATAAGCCAGCCTCAAAAACAGCAAAAAGCCCAGTTGGTCCAGCACCTATAATAATTATATCTGTTGTAATCATTTAATTATAATATTGAAAGCAAAAGCAATAATATACTTCACTGCAGAATGTGATTTTTATCACATTAGTTATTCTACATTAATAACTTTTTCTATCTGCGGTGCATATTTTTTTATGGTCATTTCTACACCTGATTTTAGTGTCATTTGATTGACACTACAAGAGATACATGCACCTTCTAGTTGAACCTTAACAAACTTATCCTCTTCAATAGAAAGTAATGAAATATCACCACCGTCGCTTTGCAGAAATGGACGGATTTCATCCAATGCTTTTTCTACATTTAATTTTAGTTCTTCTGTGCTCATCTATTTTTTTTTACGGCAGAACAACCTGCCATTGTTGTAATTTTTATTGCTTCTGTTTCAGGCAAAGCCTTGTTTCTGTATACAACTTGCTCTACAACGCTTTTAGTCAATTTCTCAAAAGCTTCTTCGATAGGAGTTGCTGTTTGTAAAGCTGCTGGGCGACCAATATCTCCGGCTTCTCTTATACTTTGTACTAAAGGTAGTTCTCCCAAAAATGGTACTTGTAAATCTTCGGCTAAATGCTTTGCGCCTTCTTTTCCAAATATATAATATTTGTTTTCTGGTAATTCGGCTGGTGTAAAGTAAGCCATGTTTTCTATAATACCTAAAACAGGCACATTGATACTATCTTGCTGAAACATTGCCACACCTTTTTTTGCATCTGCTAAAGCTACATTTTGAGGTGTACTTACAACTACAGAACCTGTAATTGGCAATGCTTGCATAATACTTAAGTGAATATCTCCTGTTCCTGGAGGTAAATCCAACAATAAGAAATCTAACTCTCCCCAGGCAGCATCAAAAATCATTTGATTCAACGCTTTTGAAGCCATTGGCCCTCGCCAAATTACAGCTTGGTCTGGCTTTGTAAAAAATCCAATCGATAAGACCTTTACGCCATAATTCTCTACAGGTTTCATTTTTGATTTCCCGTCAACATTAACAGACAATGGTCTCTCTGATGCAACGTCAAACATAATTGGAATAGATGGTCCGTAAATATCCGCATCTAAAACACCTACTTTAAAACCCATTTTCGCAAGAGTTACAGCTAAATTTGCCGTTACGGTAGATTTTCCAACGCCTCCTTTCCCTGAAGCAACTGCAACTATATTTGAAATACCTGGAATTGGTTTTCCTTTAATTTCGTTGGTTTGTTTTGGTCTAGGAGCTGGTGCTTCAACTTTAATATTTACTTTGATTTTTGCTTTTTCATAAACCTTACGATGAATAGTTTGCAAAATTTCAACTTCTGTTTTCTTTCGAGCCTGAAGACTTGGATTTTTTATGGTCAAATCCACAATAACCTCATCTGCAAATGTGACGACATTTGTAACAGCTCCACTATCTACCATATTTTGTCCTTCACCAGGAACTGTAATAGTTTTTAATGCGTCAAGTATATCTTGTTTATTAAGCTTCACTTTTTATCTAGATTTATTCTAAATGTAAAGATACTGCTAAAAGTTTATATTTTTCGTTAAGAAAATTGAAAAGAAAAATGGGGGGATTTAATACTTGAATTACTGTTGTTCTAACTCAACTAAAGGATTCCAAAAAACTGCTTCCAAGTTTTGAATTTGGTTATCAATAATCTCAATTCCTTCGCTTTCTAAAAGTTGTTGCATCAAATTTATACCCTCAAAATGGTGCTTACCTGTAAGCAAGCCTTTTCTATTAACTACCCGATGCGCTGGTACATCTTTACCAAAAGAACCATTCATTGCGTAACCTACAATTCTTGCACTTTTTGCCGCACCTAAATATTTAGCAATCGCACCATAACTGGTGACTTTTCCGTAAGGTATTAGCTTTGCAACTTCATAGACACGCTTAAAAAAACTTTCAGTTTCGGGCTTCATTTATAACTCTCTAAGAATATTAATGAAGGTAATTAAGGCTACTAAACCAGTGAGGCTTCCTATGATATAGTTCATGTTTTTTTGAGAGGTAAAGGCTTTGTCTTTTATTTTATCAAAGAAGAAAATATAAACATAAAGCATTACAAATGTTCCCATAGCGGCTCCTGTTACATAAGTAATAATGCTTAATCTTTCAAAATCCATAACACCAAAAGAGGCTAATGTGATTGTCATGTATGCTTGATACGGAATTGGAAATACGTTAAGTGCAGAAAGGAGTATTCCGTAATAGAAACGTGTTTTTTTACTCTTAATTTCAGCTTCAACTCTTTGATTTGATTCTCCTTTTTGTTTTGAGGCAAGCACCAAAAAATACACAGTTATCAATACAAAAATCACAAAAGCTACACGTTGTAAAATCTCTACAACATCAGGTCTATTACTCAGATATCTCGAAAAAATTGCAGCTATATATGTCTGAAAGAAAACAACCAAACAGACGCCTGTGGAAAACATAATGCCTCTTCCTGCACCTTCTTTAAGGCTTATTTTTGCAGCTGTCATGTTTAAAAGTCCAGGAGGAATAACTCCTATAAGCGCAACAAAAAGTCCAAGAAAAAAAAGAATAGTTATACTCAAGAGTTAGTTGATTAGAAATCTAATATACGTAATTGGTTTGTCTTGCTCTAAATATTGACTTTCGTAATAGGTTTGTATTTCTGTAACTTCGGCTGGACTTCCTTCTTGCTTATATATATTATGATTGGCATATTGTACCTCATGTCCTGCTCCATGGAGCAATCCTAATGTATAGCCATGCATAAATTCACTGTCTGTTTTTAAATGCACTATCCCGTTTGGTTTAAGTACTTTTTTATAGCGCTCTAAAAACTGAAGATTGGTCATACGGTGTTTTGTTCGCTGATATTTTATTTGTGGGTCAGGAAATGTAATCCAGATCTCATTAACTTCATTTTCTGTAAATACATGATCAATGAGTTCTATCTGTGTTCTTATAAATTTTGCGTTAGGAATATTTTCCTCTAATGCTGTTTTTGCACCTCTCCAAAAGCGTGCGCCTTTGATATCAATACCAATAAAATTTTTGTTTGGATAACGCTTTGCTAATCCAACTGTATATTCGCCTTTACCACAACCTAGCTCTAAAACTATTGGGTTATCATTATTAAAAATATTTTTATTCCAGTTACCTTTTGGCTTAAAATTACCTTCTACAAGTTCTTCCCTAGTTGGCTGAAATACGTTTTCAAACGTATCGTTTTCTTTAAAGCGCTTCAATTTATTTTTACTTCCCACAATTATTTAATCTTTTGGCAAAATTAAGGAAACATTTTAGGTTTATCTTTGAACATATTTGAATTTAGAAAACAAAAATATACTGAAACAAGTTCAGCAAAGAAAACGGATTTTAGTTGCTCCTCTAAATTGGGGATTAGGTCATGCTACACGATGTATCCCAATAATAAATGCTCTTATACATCATAATCTTGAACCTATCCTTGCGTCAGATGGTGGTGCATTAGAATTACTAAAAAAAGAGTTTCCTCATCTAAAAGCATTTGAACTTCCTTCTTATAATATCTCATATTCAAAAAAAAGTAATGGTTTTAAACTAAAGTTTTTAAAATCCTCACCACGTATATTACAAACTATCAGAAGGGAAAAAAAGCAAGTTGAGCAATTAATTGAATTAGAAAACATTAAGGGTATTATCTCAGACAATGGATTTGGCGTCAGGCATTCTAAAATTCCTTCTGTTTACATTACACATCAAATAAATGTTTTAAGTGGCAAGACTACTTGGTTTAGTAGTAAGTGGCATCAGAAAATTATTAAAAAATTTGATGAATACTGGGTTCCTGATTTTGAATATGAGCCAAATCTTAGTGGTCAGCTTAGACACCCAAAAGAAAAGATTGCACACGTAAAATACATTGGACCATTAAGTAGGTTTAAAAAAGAAGCCTTTGAACATAGCATAGATATACTTGTCATTTTATCTGGTCCAGAACCACAACGTACTACACTTGAAAAAAAAATACTTTTAGAACTAAAAGACAAAAAAGAAAGTGTTGTTC
>ENA-UZWV01001284-UZWV01001284.1-metagenome-genome-assembly--contig:-Day-3-1m-contig-1284_pt1 | contig 15309 bp, 12 predicted proteins | sample MGYA00260342_ERZ794902 | MGnify/ENA metagenome assembly ERZ794902
CGCTTATTTGAGCTAAATACAAGTATATGTGCCTTTGGTCGCCAAGCAGATATCTGAAAAGCGGTGTAACCACTATTAGTCAATGTAGAAATTGCTTTGGCATCAATCTCATTAGCCATTTTTGCAGCATGATAACATATCGCTTTTGTAATATATCTGTTGGTACGAATATGTGGTGGTAATTGTGGCACTTCAATTAGTGGAGAATCCTCTACACTTTTGATGATATTAGCCATTTGTCTGATGACCTGAACTGGATATTTACCAACAGATGTTTCACCAGAAAGCATAACCGCATCAGCACCATCCATTACAGAATTGGCAACATCATTAACCTCTGCACGTGTTGGTGTTAAACTTGTAATCATGGTTTCCATCATCTGGGTAGCAATAATCACAGGAATACGAGCGCGTTTGGCTCTTAGTACCAATTGTTTTTGTACTAATGGTACTTCTTCAGCTGGTATTTCGACACCCAAATCTCCACGAGCCACCATTAAACCGTCACAATACGCCACGATCTTATCGATATTGGCAACTGCTTCAGGTTTCTCAATCTTAGCTATAATAGGAATTTTATATTCGGTATGTTCGCTGATTAATTGTTGCAGTTCCATTAAATCTTCGGCATTTCGCACAAAAGATAAAGCTAACCAATCGACCTCCTGACCGATGGCAAAAATAGCATCTTCAATATCTTTTTCTGTTAATGCTGGTTGCGAGATATTGGTATTAGGAAGGTTAACTCCTTTTTTAGATTTTAAAGGTCCTCCTTGAATAACCTTAGCTTTAACTTCAGATTTTTTATCTGTAGACACCACTTCGAAAATTAATTTTCCGTCATCTAAAAGAATACGCTCACCAGGTTTTGCGTCTTGAGGAAACTTATCGTAAGTCATATAAACACGCTCTTTAGTGCCTTCAAAACGTTTTCCTGTAGCAAAAATAATTTCCTCACCAGGGTTTACAACAACCTCTTCTTTCATCTTACCAACACGTAATTTTGGGCCTTGTAAATCTCCTAAAATAGCTGCGTTATATCCATACTCTTCATTGAGTTCACGTATCATTTTTATACGCTCTTTTACACCATCGTAATCGGCATGAGAAAAGTTAATTCTAAAGACATTTGCGCCTTCCTCTAACATTTGTTTCAAAACTTTCTTGCTGCTTGTTGCTGGTCCAAGCGTTGCAACTATCTTCGTTTTCTTATTCTTCATTAATTCTAAAAAATTAAATGTTCTTTGGATTTTATTTTAGTCAAATCTACTGAATAACTGGTTATAATATGAGGAATACTTTGTAGTTTACTAATTATCAGCTTTTCATTAACCTGATGAGTATCATTGGTTATTTTAATAAAGTAATCAACTTGTTTTAATTCTGGTAATAGATTGTAAGTTTTAGTCACTTTTTTATCATCAATAAAAAGTACACCACTACTTGTTATACTTTCTTCTTCTTTTTTACAAATATTTGCAATAAGATTCCAGATGGTATCATTTGCTTCATTGTACCATTCATAAACCGCGTAAGATGAAGATGTATAATTAAGGTCTAAATCTTTTTCTTTTCTTTCTAGATTAATACCAAAATGTTTATTAATCATATACGCCAAACGGTAATCCTCTAATCTGCAATGCACGGCAATTAACACATAAGTGTCATCATAAAAATCGTCCACTAAAAGTTTATGCAATGCCATATTATCGTTTATAAATACAAAGTAAATATAAGGCATAAAGATATGTCAAACATTAAGTTAATATGAAACTTAAGTATAACTATTTACGAAAACGTTTGCGAAAAATAACTATATTTTAAAGAACTAAGTGCGTTTAGTCATTTGTGTTTGAAATGCAAAAAAGGCACGTTTTGAAGCCTTTTCTTCGGCCTTCTTTTTGGAGGTAGCACGTCCTTTTGAAACTACTTTTTCATCTATACTAAGTTTCACTGAGAAATGCTTCAAAGAGTCATTTCCTGTATCTTCATAAACTTCGTAATTAAACGTTTTCTTTTCTTTTTGACACCATTCGATAAGCAAACTTTTGTAGCTAATGACCTTACCTTCAAGTTTACTAATATCTACATGCGGAAGTATAACATTTTTGTAGATAAACTTCTCGCAAGCTTTGTAACCTTTGTCCAAATAAATGGCTCCGACAAGCGATTCAAAAAGGTTACCATGAATATTATTACCAAAATTTTCTTTTGGTATTCTACTGGTTACTAAATCTATAAGTTTTAACTCTTTACCAAGCTCATTTAAATGCTCACGACTGACCACTTTAGATCTCATCTTTGTAAGATAACCTTCATCACCATGTGGCACTTCACCATATAAATAAGATGCAATCACAGAACCTAGCATCGCATCACCTACAAACTCCAAACGTTCGTAATTGATTGGATTCCCTTTTTTGTCCTTGATATTCATAGAACGATGGGTAAATGCCTTTTGGTAAATAGATTTTTTTTTGGGCTTATAACCTAAAATCTGCTGAAGTTGTAAAAAAAAATTCCCGTCTTTATCAGAACGGGAATTTTTTAATATGTTACGAATGATACTCATTCAGGATTTAATCTAGTTTTTTAAATAATACACAAGCGTTGTGTCCGCCAAATCCAAATGTATTACTCATTGCTACTTTAATATCGCGTTTCTGCGCTTTATTGAGAGTTAAATTTAATTCTGGGTCTATGTTTTCGTCAACCGTTTCATGATTGATTGTTGGCGGAATAATTCCGTGCTCGATTGCTAATATTGAAGCAATAGCCTCAATAGCACCAGCAGCACCTAATAAATGCCCAGTCATAGATTTTGTAGAATTAATATTTATACTTTTTGCGTGGCTTCCAAATACTTCAGATATAGCTTTTAGTTCCGCAACATCGCCAAGTGGTGTCGATGTTCCGTGTGTATTTATATGATCTACATCCTCAGGATTTAAACCTGCATTTTCTAAACAATGTTTCATAACTGCAATAACACCTATTCCGTCTGGATGTGGTGCTGTCATATGATAAGCATCTGATGATAAACCACCACCTACTACCTCTGCATATATTTTTGCACCTCTAGCTTTTGCATGATCATAATCCTCTAAAACAATCGCACCCGATCCCTCACCTAACACAAAACCATCACGGTTTGCGTCAAAAGGTCTTGAGGCTGTTTCTGGGCTCTCGTTTCGAGTACTCATGGCATGCATGGCATTAAAACCACCCATACCAGCAATGGTAACAGCAGCTTCACTTCCTCCCGTGATTACAACATCACAATGTCCTAAACGTATATTATTTAGGGCATCAATCATCGAATTTGCAGAAGATGCACAAGCAGATACCGTTGTATAGTTAGGTCCCATAAATCCATATTTTATGGAAATGTTCCCTGGCGCTATATCGGCAATCATTTTTGGAATGAAACGCGGGTTAAATCTTGGTGTCCCATCACCTTTTGCATAGTTTAACACTTCTTCTTGAAATGTTTCTAAACCTCCGATTCCTGCACCCCAAATTACACCTACTCTATATTTGTCTAATGCATCTAAGTCTAAGTTTGCGTCTGCAATCGCTTCGTCAGAAGCTACCATTGCATATTGCGAAAACTTATCCATTTGACGCGCTAACTTTCTATCAATAAAGTCAGTAACTTCAAAGTTTTTTACTTCACAAGCAAACTGCGTTTTGAACTTTTCAGCATCAAAATGTGTGACAGGTGCAGCGCCACTTTTTCCACTAACAAGGGCATCCCAATATTCATCTTTGGTATTGCCAATGGGTGTAAGTGCACCTAAACCGGTAACTACAACTCGCTTTAATTCCATAAAATTAACTTCTTATTTTGCTTCTTCTATATAAGAGACAGCTTGACCAACTGTTGCAATGTTTTCAGCTTGATCGTCTGGTATTTGAATATCGAATTCTTTTTCGAATTCCATAATTAACTCTACTGTATCCAATGAGTCTGCTCCTAAATCGTTAGTAAAGCTAGCTTCGGTTACAACTTCGTTTTCATCAACACCTAATTTGTCTACGATAATCGCTTTTACTCTTGATGCAATGTCTGACATAATTTTTTAGTTTTAAGTTTTAATTAGAGGGCAAAAATAAAAAACTTTATTTTAAAACATACATTTACCTAATAAATGTGACTTATATAGATAAAAATAGAAATAAGTATTTGGTTTTTGAGCCTAATTGTAAATTATTATTCTTTTTTTTGTTTGAATAACTAACGTGATAACTCGATTATGAAGCGTATTGTAATTTTTGCGTCCGGCTCTGGAAGTAATGCTGAAAATTTGATAAAGTTTTTTCAAGACAGTGACCATGCGTCAGTTATTCAAATATTTTGTAACAATCCCCATGCCAAAGTTTTAGACCGTGCCAAACGTCTTGGTGTATCAGCATTATCTTTTAATAGAGTTGCTTTTACAAAAACTGACGATGTCCTTGATATACTTAAAGCAACAGAGCCTGATTTAATTATTTTGGCTGGTTTTTTATGGAAATTCCCTGAACATATTTTAAAATGTTTTGAAAATAAAGTCATTAATATCCATCCGGCACTTTTACCAAAGTACGGCGGAAAAGGCATGTACGGAATGAATGTTCACAACGCTATTATCCAAAATAATGAATCAGAGACTGGCATAACCATCCATTATGTAAACGAAAATTATGATGAAGGTGCTATTATTTTTCAAGTAAAATGTCAAGTTTCAAAACAAGATACAGCTCAAGACGTCGCTGCAAAAATTCATAAATTAGAAATGGAGTATTTTCCTAAAGTAGTTGAACAGCTTTTAAATGAGTAAAAAAAAGAAAAAATATTACACCGTTTGGAAAGGCCATCACCCCGGTATTTTTGAAACTTGGGATGATTGTAAAGCCCAAATCAAAAACTTTGAAGGTGCGCAGTATAAATCTTTTACAACATTTGAAGCCGCAAAAAAAGCACTAAAAGGAAACTACAAAGATTACATTGGTAAATCAAAAACATATCAAAGTGATTTGTCTGAATCACAACTCAAAAAAATAGGGAAACCTAATTATAATTCTATTTCAGTGGATGCAGCATCAAGTGGTAATCCAGGAAAAATGGAATATCGTGGTGTTGATACTAAAACGAAAAAACAACTTTTTATACAAGGCCCATTTGAAGAGGGTACCAATAATATTGGTGAGTTCCTTGCATTAGTTCACGGTTTGGCGTTTTTGAAAAAACAAAATAGCGACCGAATTATGTACACCGATTCTCGTACCGCGATGAGTTGGGTAAGCAAAAAAACATGTAATACAAAACTAAAACGCAACGAAAAGAACAAACCTGTTTTTGATTTGGTTGACCGCGCCATCAAATGGCTAGAAACTAACAACTACAAAACCACAATCGTTAAATGGGAAACCAAATCTTGGGGAGAAATTCCTGCGGATTTTGGCAGAAAATAGAATTGATATGACTAATACTATTTATGACGTTATGATAATTGGCGCAGGGCTTTCAGGTATTGGATCAGCATGTCATTTAAATAAAAAAAATCCTGAAAAGTCTTATCTAATTCTAGAATCTAGAGAATCACTTGGTGGTACTTGGCACTTGTTTAAATATCCAGGTGTAAGGTCTGATTCTGATATGTATACTTTTGGATACTCATTTAAAACTTGGGACGACGCCAAATCTTTTGCTGATGCAGCTTCAATATTAAAATACCTCAACGAAGCTTCCAAAGAATATAATGTTATTGACAAGATAACTTATAATCAGCGTGCTATTTCATATGCATTTGATTCTAAAGAAAATCTATGGCATATAACATCTGTTAACACAAAGACTAATCAAAAACATACTTACGCTGCAAATTTTATTTTTAATTGCAGCGGATACTATAGTTATGAAAAGGGATATACACCTGATTATAATGGACTTGATGATTATGAAGGTACTTTTGTTCATCCACAAAAATGGCCTTCAACATTAGAATTAAAAAACAAAGATGTAATCGTTATTGGTAGTGGTGCAACAGCGGTTACAATTGTGCCGAAAATTGCTGATACCGTGAGTCATGTCACCATGCTTCAAAGGTCACCAACTTATGTAGGAGCACTGCCTAATAAAGATGTACTTGCAAAATTCTTTAAGCTTATATTTCCCAAAAAAATTGCCCACAAAATTATTAGAACAAAGAATGTGCTATTAGATATGGTTTTTTTTAACGCTTGTCGGAAATGGCCAAATACTATGAAAAAGTACATCGTTAAAAAAGCCCAGAAAGAACTTGGTGATGTGCCGGTTCATCCACATTTTACTCCAAATTATAATCCATGGGAGCAACGCTTTTGTTTAGCACCAGACGGTGATTTATTTAAATCTATTAGAGAAGGTAAGGCCTCTGTCGAAACAGCCAAAATTGTGTGCTTTAATAAGACTGGAATTGTTTTAGAATCTGGAAAAGAACTTGCCGCAGACATAATCGTAAGTGCTACAGGACTTAGAATTTTGCCTCTTGGAGGAGTTAGCATATCTATTAATAAAAAACCTATTGATATTTCAAAACTCTTTGTTTACAAAGGCTGTATGTTAAGTGACATTCCTAATTTATTTCTATTTGTTGGATACACAAATGCATCTTGGACTTTAAAAAGCGATTTGACTAGCGAATATATTTCTAGAGTTCTCAGGTATATGGATAAATCTAATTTTAAATCTATTTGTCCAAAAACTAAAAATTCAAATCTCAAACCTACACCATTACTAAATTTAAATTCTGGTTATATTCATAGAGCTCAAAAAATACTTCCAAATCAAGGCGATAAAGCACCATGGCGAGTTTATCAGAATTATATTTTAGATTATAAAATGCTAAGAATTGATAAAATAAAAGATGCTTTTGCCACATTCAATTAATGAAGACAGTATTAATTTTTAAAGGAATAAATTTTACTTAGATTTGCACTTTAATTGAAACTTACTTTAATGAGTAAATTAGTTATTGTTGGTACTGTAGCTTTTGATGCTATTGAAACACCTTTTGGTAAAACCGACAAAATTTTAGGCGGAGCAGCAACTTATATTGGTTTTTCTGCGGCTAATTTTGATAATGTAGATGCCGCAGCAGTCTCTGTTGTTGGTGGTGATTTCCCACAAGAATATCTTGACCTTTTAACGGATAGAAATGTAAATATTGATGGTATAGAAATTGTTAAGGACGGTAAGACCTTCTTTTGGAGTGGCAGATACCATAATGACATGAATTCTCGTGACACCTTAGCGACTGAACTTAATGTCTTAGAAACATTTACACCTGTTGTTCCAAAGGATTACCAAAATGCGGATATTGTTATGCTTGGCAACTTACATCCATTAACACAACAAAGTGTATTAGACCAAATGTCCAAAAAGCCTAAGTTAGCTATTTTGGATACTATGAATTTTTGGATGGATATTGCTATGGACGATTTAAAAGCTGTTCTTAAAAATGTAGATGTTATCACAATTAATGACGAAGAAGCAAGACAATTATCTGGAGAATATTCTTTAGTCAATGCAGCCAAAAAAATCTATACTATGGGACCAAAATATGTTGTTATCAAAAAAGGTGAACATGGCGCTTTGTTATTTCATGAAGACAACATGTTTTATGCACCAGCATTACCATTAGCAGAAGTATTTGACCCAACAGGTGCAGGAGATACATTTGCAGGTGGTTTTTCGGGTTACTTGGCAAAAACAGGAAATATCTCTTTTGAGAATATGAAAAAAGCAGTCATATATGGTTCGGCATTAGCTTCGTTTTGTGTAGAGAAGTTTGGTACGGAACGTATGTTAACTTTGACCGATAGTGAAGTATACGAACGCTTACAACAATTTAAAGATTTGACACAATTCGATATAGAATTATCATAAATACTAACGCGCCAAATTTTGGCGCGTTTTTTAATTCATTATTTTTGAATACTCAACAACACAACAAACTCTCACAGCAACAATGAGTGACGCTTTAAAACACGAATGCGGAATTGCATTAATTAGACTAAAGAAGCCTTTTGAATTTTATAAAGAAAAATACGGTAGCGCATTTTATGGGGTAAACAAAATGTACCTTATGATGGAAAAACAGCACAACCGTGGTCAAGATGGTGCTGGTTTTGCGAGTATAAAATTAGATACACAACCTGGTGAGCGTTATATAAGCCGTGTCCGTTCTATTGCCCAGCAACCCATACAAGATATTTTTGCGCAAATCAATGAACGTATTAACGACGACTTAACGAAACATCCCGAATACCAAGATGATATTGCAGCACAGAAAAAGCATATCCCTTATATCGGCGAGTTACTTTTAGGACACGTACGTTACGGAACTTTTGGAAAAAACAGTGTAGAAAGTGTTCATCCTTTTCTAAGACAGAATAACTGGATGCATAGAAATCTAATTGTTGCAGGTAACTTTAATATGACCAATGTTACCGAGCTTTTTGATAATTTGGTTCAAATTGGCCAACACCCAAAAGAAAAAGCTGATACGATAACTATTATGGAGAAAATCGGTCATTTTTTAGATGATGCGGTTTCAAAAATTTATAAGAATCTTAAAAAAGAAGGATATAACAAAGTTGAATGTTCGGCATTAATTGCAGAACGTCTTAACGTTGCTAAAATATTAAGAAAAGCAGCAAAAAATTGGGATGGTGGTTATGCTATGGCGGGCTTATTAGGGCACGGAGATAGTTTTGTGTTACGTGATCCTGCAGGAATTAGACCAGCTTATTACTACGAAGCTGACGAAGTTGTTGTCGTTGCCTCAGAACGTCCAGTAATACAAACGGTATTTAATGTCACTTTTGATGACGTTAAAGAGCTTGATCCAGGTCATGCAATAATTACCAAAAAATCTGGTGAAACATCTATCAAACAAATTTTAGAACCTTTAGAACGAAAAGCATGTTCTTTTGAACGTATCTATTTTTCTCGAGGAAGTGATGCCGAAATCTATGAAGAACGAAAAGAGTTGGGACGTTTATTAATGCCTAAAGTATTAGAAGCTATTGATGGTGATACAAAGAACTCGGTTTTCTCTTTTATTCCTAATACTGCTGAAACGTCATTTTTTGGAATGATAGATACCGTTGAAAAGCACTTAAATCAACGTAAAACCCAAGCTATTTTAGACGGTGGCGGAAAGCTATCAGCAGCTAAAGTCACTGAGATATTGTCAGAACGACCTCGCATAGAAAAAATAGCCATTAAAGATGTAAAACTCAGAACCTTTATTACGGAGGACAGCAGTCGTGACGATCTAGTGGCTCATGTTTATGATGTGACTTATGGTGTTATAAAACCAACAGATAATTTAGTAATAATCGACGATAGTATTGTTAGAGGAACAACACTAAAAAAGAGTATTATTAAAATGATGGATAGACTACAACCAAAGAAGATTGTAGTTGTCTCATCTGCGCCTCAAATTAGATATCCGGATTGCTATGGTATTGATATGGCAAACTTGGAAGGTCTTGTAGCTTTTAGAGCGGCATTATCACTTTTAAAAGACACCAATAATTACCACATCGTTGAAAAAGTCTATCATAAATGTAAAGCGCAAGTCGAGCTAAAAGATAAAAATGTCAAGAATTTTGTTAAAGAGATTTACGATAACTTTACTGACGAACAAATCTCTGACAAAATCTCAGAACTATTAAGCGATGAAGATGTTAATGCCGAAGTAAAAATCATCTTTCAACCTGTTAAAAATCTACACAAAGCCTGTCCAAAAAATTTAGGTGATTGGTATTTTACAGGGAATTACCCAACAGTTGGAGGTAACCGAGTCGTTAATAGAGCATTTATTAATTTCTTTGAAGGCAATAAAGAACGTGCCTACTAGACATACCCTATTAACGGTTGTGTTTTAGCTATATGACTGATATAACTGCCGTTAATCCAAAAAATAATTTAATTATCATTTAGACTTATATATTAGTATCACCATAACATAAGTAGGTTAAGTTTATGGTAGATTTGGGGCAAAAAAGGACGATACTAATCGTCCTTTTTTATTACAATAAATTCATAAGAGTCTTGTTTACAGACATATACCCACAAATTATTTCGGTTAGACCGATATATAAGCGTTTCATCTGTGTTTTACACCTTTATTGCTAGGATTAATATATATTTGCTTTTACCATTACAGAAGTAGGTTAAGTATATGGTAGATTTGGGGCAAAAAGGGTGAATTTTTATTCGCCCTTTTTCATTTTAAACAAGTACGTTTTTATGAAGGTCTACGGAAGATGTGAAAATTGTTTGGAGGACATTTCTTATTCTACATCAGCAAGAACTAGAGTAGAATTTGCTATGGCACATAATGAGTCTGTAGGTTTGTTTTGTAAAGGCTGTAATAAGAATTCAGCCTTTCATGTTGATCAATTATTTACTAAACCCTCAAAAATAGCTCAACTCTGTGCTGCATTTATATTTTTCTTTGGAACACCTTTATTTTATATTCTAATAAATCAAATATTAACCGAAAGTAGAAGTAATTATGTTATTTACGTAATTGGAGGATTTCTTATAGTCCCTGTATTAGCATTTACTATAATCAACAAACAAGACCAAACTCGAGTAAGTGATTTTAATAGAAGAAAACTAAAAGGCCGAATTCATAATATTTTAAAACAAAAACCCAAGCCTTTCAGCTTGGGTTTTATAATTTATAGAATCTTCGACTAATTACTTAGCCTCAGCATAACGTCTTTCGACCTCATTCCAATTAATAACTTTAAAGAAAGCATCAATATAATCTGGTCTTCTGTTTTGATAATTTAAATAATACGCGTGTTCCCAAACATCTAAACCTAAAATTGGTGTACCCTCACAAGTTACACCTGGCATTAATGGATTGTCTTGATTTGGTGTAGAGCAAACCTCTACTTTCCCTCCTTTGTGCACACATAACCAAGCCCAACCAGAACCAAACTGTGTAGCTGCTGCCTTGCTAAATGCTTCGATAAAAGAATCCTTAGAACCAAACTCTACGTCGATAGCGTCTTTTAGGTCTCCAGATAAATACCCTCTATCTTCAGGATTCATAACATCCCAAAATAAAGAGTGGTTGTAAAATCCACCACCATTATTTCTTACACCTGCATTGGACATGTTAAGGTTTGTCAAAATGTCTTCAATAGATTTGTTAGCTAAATCTGTACCTTCAATAGCGTTATTTAATTTTGTTGTATATCCGTTATGGTGCTTTGAGTGATGTATCTCCATTGTACGAGCATCGATATGCGGTTCTAGAGCATCATAAGCATATTTTAATTTTGGTAATTCAAAAGCCATAATATTTAAGTTTATAAGTGTTAGTATTTTAGATTTCAACAAATTTACAATAATGACATCAAGAAATTCTAAATAAAATATTAAGATTCCCTATTTTGGTATAAAAATAATCTGTTGCAACCCACCTTTGAAATATACAGCGCATCTGCCGGTAGTGGTAAAACCTATACGCTTGCCAAGTCTTACATAAAGCGTCTTATTTCTTCAAAGCATTCTGAGCCATTCAAAAACATCTTGGCCGTTACCTTTACCAATAAGGCAGTTGGCGAAATGAAAACACGAATAATAGACATGCTTAAAACATTTTCGGCAGAAGATTATGCTGATAATCTGCATCCAATGTTTTTAGATATTTGTAAAGAGGTTCCTGTTTCTCCAGAAGAACTGCATTCAAAATCAAAAAATGTATTGCATAAAATTATACATAATTATGGTGCTTTTGATATTTCGACCATTGATGGTTTTACACATCGTGTTATCAGAACCTTTGCCTTTGACTTAAAACTACCTGTAAACTTTGAAGTCGAGCTTGACCAAGATTATTTACTGAGCAAAGCCGTAGATGCTTTGATTGCAAAAGCAGGAAAAGATAAGATTCTCACTCAAATACTTGTTGATTTTGCCATTGAAAAAGCCGATGATGACAAAAGTTGGGATGTTAGTTATGATTTTAAAAAAATAGGTAAGCTACTCCTAAACGAAAATGATATCCCATATATAAATCAACTCAAAGAGAAAACACTTGATGATTTTAAAACACTTAAAAGCACATTGCAAAAAACTATAGTAGAACTTGAGACCAAAATCAAGGAAGAAGCCAAAAAAACATTAAAACTTATTGACAAAGCTGGTTTACAATTCGATGATTTTGCAGGCCAAAACTATCTGCCTAAATATTTTGAAAAATTGTCGAATATTAATTTTGATGTTGGATATGATAAAAGCTGGCAAACAAAACTTATTGAAGGTGAAACTATATATACAAAAAGTAAGGTTACCGATATTATTGCACAAACAATAGAAAGTATTCAACCTAATCTTGCAGAAGCGTTTAGAAATACTAAAAAATGGGTTTTTGGTTTAAAATTCAAGAAAGCGGTTTTTAAAAATATCTCACCGCTCTCCGTTATTAATGCGCTTCAAAAAGAACTGAAAACTTTAAAAGAAGACGAGAATAAGCTATTGATTTCTGAGTTTAATTCACTTATAAGTAACGAGATTAAAAATCAACCAACGCCTTTTATTTATGAGCGTTTGGGTGAGAAGTTTAGACATTATTTTGTGGATGAATTTCAAGATACTTCTGCAATGCAATGGCAAAATTTAATACCTCTGATGGATAATGCATTGTCATCTACAAATGGCTCTGCAATGCTAGTTGGAGACGCTAAACAATCTATCTACAGGTGGCGCGGTGGTGATGCAGAGCAGTTTATTAATTTATATCAAAAAAGAACACATCCATTTCAGATTGAGGCTGATGTCAAAAATTTAGAAAACAACTTCCGTAGTTACAAAGCCGTTGTAGATTTTAATAACTCGTTTTTTAAATTCATATCAGAGCAGTTTTTTTCAAACGACAGTTATACATCGCTTTATAAACATGCACCTCAAAAACTTAAAAAAGAAGAAGGTGGTTATGTCAACATTTCATTTTTAGATTGGGAAAATACCGAAGAACGAATTGATATTTACGTTCAAAAAACCTTTGAGACAATAAAATCCTGTCTCGAAAAAGGTTACAAACCAAAAGACATTTGTGTTTTAGTGCGCAAAAAGAAAGAAGGTATTGCTATTTCGGATTATCTGACTAATAACAATATCAATATCGTTTCCTCAGAAACATTACTATTAAACAATTCACCAAAGGTGAAGTTGCTCAATCAAATTATGGCATTATTGGTAAGTCCTGCTGATGAAAAATTAAAGTTAGAAATGCTAAATAGTATTTCAAAAATTTTTAAAATTGAAGATAAGCACACGTTTTTTAAGTCTCATTTGTCGCTTTCGGTTTCAGAATTATTAGATGAGCTTAAATCGATTGGTATTCAAGTAGACTATAACAAACTATTACAAATGCCTATTTATGAAATGACTGAAAGTTTAGTACGTGGTTTTGGATTGTGTAAAGCAAAGTCAGATGCTTATGTTCAGTTTTATCTAGATACTGTTTTTGATTACAGTAATAAACAATCGTCTGACATTTTAAGCTTTCTGGATTACTTTGAGACTAAAAAGGAAACGCTGAGTATAGCTATGTCTAATAACTTAAATGCCGTCTCTATAATGACAATACATAAATCCAAAGGTTTGGAATTTCCTGTAGTGATTTTTCCTTTTGCAGACTTGGATATTTATCGTGAATTGGAACCTAAAGAATGGTTTCCGTTAGAAAAGGAAAACCATAATGGCTTTGAAAATGCCTTAATAAATTACTCTAAAGATTTTATGAATTATGGTGAAATTGGTGAGGCCATTCACAATGAACATCAATCAGAATTAGAGCTAGATGGTATTAACTTATTATATGTTACGTTGACTCGAGCCATTGAGCAATTGTATATCATTACAAAAAAAGACATTAGCAACAAAGGTGTTGTTAACGAAAAAACATATGCTGGGATTTTTATTAATTTCCTTATTTCTGAAAATGTATGGGATGAAAACCAAACTGAGTACACTTTAGGAGAACCGGCAAAATTATATATCAAACAAGCAAGGCCTGAAGAATCAGAAGATTATGAGTTTATATCTACACCTAAAGAATCCCATAACCTTAAAGTCATTACATCTTCGGGCGTTTTATGGGAGACAGAACAAGAAAAAGCAATTGAATACGGAAACTTAGTACATTTAGTGATGTCTAAAATCCAAACATCTCATGATGTCGATTTTGCTATAAAAACTATAGTTAGTAATGGACATATCCAAGCGTCAGAATCAGAATCGCTTAAGCAAATTGCACTTTCGATTATTAATAACAAAATACTTTCAGCTTATTTCTCAACTGACTATGACATATTTAATGAAAAAGATATCATAACAAAAGATGGTCGTTTTTTTAGACCAGATAGATTGGTTTTAAAAGATAAGACTGCTGTAATTATAGATTACAAAACTGGTCTAGAAAATAAAAAACACGAAGCTCAGATAAACGATTATGCTCAAGTCTTAAAAGAGATGGGGTTCAATATTGATAAAAAATTGATTGTTTATACCAACGATACTATCAAAATTTTAGAAGTTAAATAGTAAATTTGTAAAAAATAAAAAATAGCAATAATGTACGGAGCAATAAAAGAATATCTAAATCAAGAAATTGAAAACATAAAAGATGCTGGTCTTTTTAAAGAAGAGCGTATCATTACCTCGGCTCAAGGACCAGAAATTACCTTAAGTACAGGTGAAAAAGTTTTAAATTTTTGTGCTAATAATTATTTAGGATTATCCTCACATCCTGAAGTTGTAAAAGCAGCACAAGATACTATGGATACTCATGGATTTGGTATGTCATCAGTACGTTTTATTTGTGGAACTCAAGACATACACAAAGAACTCGAGCAAAAAATAGCGGATTTTTATGGTACTGAAGATACTATCCTATATGCAGCAGCATTTGATGCTAACGGTGGTGTTTTTGAACCTTTGTTAGGTAAGGAAGATGCTATTATTTCAGATTCTTTGAATCATGCATCTATTATAGACGGTGTTCGTTTATGTAAAGCCGCTCGTTATCGTTACCAAAATAATGATATGGCCGACTTAGAAACTCAATTGATTGAGGCTAACAAAAATGGGGCGCGTCATAAAATAATTGTTACTGACGGTGTTTTTTCTATGGATGGTCTTGTAGCTCATTTAGATAAAATTTGTGATTTAGCAGATAAATATGATGCTATGGTAATGATTGACGAGTGCCATGCTACAGGTTTTATCGGAGAGACTGGAATTGGAACTCT
>ENA-UZWV01001932-UZWV01001932.1-metagenome-genome-assembly--contig:-Day-3-1m-contig-1932_pt1 | contig 15290 bp, 15 predicted proteins | sample MGYA00260342_ERZ794902 | MGnify/ENA metagenome assembly ERZ794902
GGTATCTGCATGGGATATACATGCTCCGACTTATCAACGCAGATATCCATAAATACCACGCGATCTTTATGAGCAAAACATTCGCGCATTTTTTCTTCAAGATCCTCATAGCGCGTCACTTTGATACCCACATGACCATAGGCTTCAGCTAGGGCAACAAAATCAGGCAAAGAGTCTTCATACAGGCTCTGCGAATAGCGACTACTGTAATTCATATCCTGCCATTGGCGAACCATACCCAATGCTGAATTATTTAGGTTAATAATTTTAACCGGCAAATTATATTGACTACAGGTAGATAGTTCCTGAATACACATCTGAATACTACCCTCACCAGTTACACAGGCAACCTGTGCCTCTGGGTGCGCTAATTGAACACCCATAGCTGCTGGTAAACCAAAACCCATAGTGCCAAGGCCACCAGAGTTAATCCAGCGACGCGGCTTATCAAAGAGATAATACTGGGCAGCAAACATTTGGTGCTGACCTACATCAGAAGTAATGAAGGCATCACCGTTGGTTTCTTTATACAGTGCCTTAATAACATCCTGTGGCTTAATGATATCGCCGCCACTGGGCTCATAACGGCTTTCCGTATAGATACCTTTATCGGCACGCCATTGATCAATCTTGGCCCACCAGTCACCAATAGCATCAGCATCAGGCTTAGCATCCAATTCATCCGCAATATTTAACATTTCGTTTAGCACCGAGGTGCAGGTACCAACAACGGGAATATGCGCATTGATATTTTTTGAGATCGACGTAGGGTCAACATCAATATGGATTATTGTTGCATTGGGACAGAATTTATCCAGATCGTTAGTTACACGATCATCAAAACGCGCTCCCACAGCAAATATTACATCGGCTTCATGCATTGCAGTATTAGCTTCAAAGGTACCATGCATACCCAACATACCAATAAACTGACGATCGGTTGCCGGATAGGCTCCCAAACCCATCAGCGTGTTGGTAACTGGGTAATTTAAACGCTGAGCTAGCTCAATCAACTGCTCGGATGCATCATCCAATATAACCCCACCACCAGAGTATATAACCGGTTTTTTAGCCGACAAAAGCGTCTTAACCGCGCGCTTAACCTGCCCGCGATGGCCTTTATTAGTTGGCTGATAAGAACGCATCTTAATCGAAGATGGCCACTCATAAGGTACCTTGTAGCTTGGGTCTGTTACATCCTTGGGGATATCAACGACTACAGGACCTGGTCTACCCGTAGAGGCAATATAATAGGCCTTAGCAATGGTTTCAGCGATGTCTTCGGCTCTAGTGACCAAAAAGCTGTGTTTTACAATCGGACGAGATACACCCACCATATCAGTTTCCTGAAAGGCATCTTGACCAATTTTAATTTTTGGAACCTGACCAGAAATGACAACCAATGGAATAGAGTCCATATAGGCTGTAGCAATACCGGTAATAGCATTGGTTGCACCAGGACCCGAGGTTACAAGTGCTGTACCTACTTCGCCTGTTGATCGTGAAAATCCGTCAGCCGCGTGCACCGCCGCTTGCTCATGACGAACTAAAAGATGTTCTACATCTTCTTGACGATAAAGTGCATCATAGATATGCAGTGCAGCTCCGCCTGGGTAACCCCAAACATGTTTTACACCTGCATCTTTTAAGGCGCGAATAACTATTTCACCGCCGGATAAATGTTCCATAATTTGTCCTCTAAATACCTAGCTCTTAAATCTAAAACTAAGAGCAAAAAAGAACCTTTCCCAGTGGTGACTAGGCTGAAACATCAATAGGGATGCCACCGAAGTAGCTAGTTACAGTCACACGGGTAAGTGTATTGACTGTTCTTAGGGGCTATGGGTAATAGCTCCATCGCATATGATGACCAGCGGTATGGGTAACACCTATCTGGTACTAGGACTTAAATTAAACTCAGTACGAGTCAATTTGCGGCTAATTTACCACTTTTTCTCNNGTCAACTAAAACCGCAGAAAATTTGCTTAAAAATTAACCAGCTAACTGTACTGGAATAGTATTTGAAGTACGCTCAACTGAATTATCTTCATTAAGATAGACCAGTTTAGGCTTGTGTTCTGCCGCTTCCTGCTCGTTAAACTGACCATAGGTGGCAATAATTATACGATCACCCACCTGACAAAGACGCGCCGCTGCACCATTTATGGAAATAGTCCCTGAGCCCGCTTCAGCAGAAATGATGTAAGTTGTGAAACGCTCACCATTGTCGACGTTGTAGATGTCGATTTGCTCAAACTCCTTCATGCCAGCAAGCTTAAGTAAGTCTGCATCGATGGCGCAGGAGCCGTCATACCAAAGCTCTGCTTGGGTGACGCATGCCATATGTAATTTAGCTTTTAAAAAGGCCGATAACACAGATTAATCCTGATTAAATAAGTTTGATCATTATAACAAGAGAGATAAATGTTTGCTAAATATAGTTAAATTTCTTGTACCTAACCCTATTTTTTCCTGAGGCTAATATTATCAATAAGTCGTGCAGATTTTGTATACATAGCGCCTAAGACGGTGATATCACTATCATTTATCGCAGCTGGCTTTAGCGTTTTACTGTTACTAATAGTTACATAGTCGGCCTTGAAACCCTGACTCTTAATAACCGCCTTCGCCTCAGATTCGAGGCTGGCAAAATCTTGCTCTCCAGCATCAATTTTTGAGGCTATTTGCTCTAGAACCTGCTTTAAGACCGTGACTCTAGGGCGTTCATCTTGGGTAATGTAGCTATTTCTTGAACTCATAGCTAATCCGTCGATTTCACGGTGAATAGGTGCAGAGGTAATTGTAACCGGCATACAGAGATCTTCTGCCATACGCCTAATAACCGCTAGCTGTTGATAATCTTTAATTCCAAAAATTGCTTCATCCGGTTGCACTATATTAAATAGCTTACTCACTACGGTAGTAACGCCTTCAAAATGACCGGGGCGACTGGCGCCACAGAGGACATCGGTCATGGTTGGACAGATAACACGACTTTGCGTATCCAATCCATTCGGATACATTTCTTTGTCATCAGGGAAAAACAAATAATCACAACCCATGGAACGCAGTTTTTCGCAATCGGATTCATAGGTTCGAGGGTATTTATCCCAGTCTTCATTTAAACCAAATTGAAGGGCGTTAACAAAAATAGAACAGACCACAATAGCATTACTCTGCTTAGCCTGTTTAATAAGGGCTAGATGACCATCGTGAAGATTGCCCATAGTGGGAACAAAACCGATAGTGTGCCTCTGAATTCTATGGCTAGAAAGACTCTCTCTAAGCCCACTGATTGTATGCAATACCTGCATTACTACCCCTTCAAAGCGCTGAATTAGTACTCAGCGAAATTATCAACTGCAAGGTTTTCAAAGCGAGTATATTTACCCATAAACATAAGACGACAGGTGCCAATAGGACCGTTACGTTGCTTACCTAAAATAATTTCAGCCGTACCTTTATCAGGGCTATCTTCGTTATACACTTCGTCACGATAGATAAAGGCGATAACATCAGCATCCTGCTCAATCGCACCCGATTCACGCAAATCTGCATTGACGGGGCGTTTGTTGGGACGCTGTTCAACATTACGACTCAACTGTGACAGTGCAATCATTGGGCATTCATATTCTCTGGCAAGACCTTTTAGCTCTCGAGATATTTGCGATATCTCCTGAACTCTCCCCTCAGAGGCATTACTTCCACTCATCAACTGAAGGTAATCCACCATAATCATGCCCGGTTGAGCCTGCCTATAGAGTTCCTCATTATCGGGCTGAGAATCAGCACCATGCTCTTTGTGCCATTGCTGACGAAGCTGTTCTACCCGCTCGCGCGTAAATTGTTTGATTCGACTACGCATTTCAAAGGGTGTGATACCAGCAGAGTCATCAATAAATAAAGGCTTGTCTTTTAATCGCTGCGCTGCACTACTTAATCTTGGCCAATCATCTTCTTGCAGACTACCTGTGCGCATTCTAGTTTGATCAATCTTACCCATAGAAGACAGCATTCTGGTGATTAACTGGCTGGCTGGCATTTCTAAAGAAAACACGAGGACCGGACGATCTTGATTTAAGGTTGCATGCTCCACCATATTCATGGCAAAAGAGGTTTTACCCATAGAGGGACGACCTGCCACAATAATAAGGTCAGATTTTTGCCAACCAGAGGTCATATTATCGAGATCACTAAAACCGGTGCTGATTCCGGTGATGTCAGCATCACTTTTAAATAACTCATCAAGTCGAGTGACCGCATCTTTGATTAGGTTATTAACATCTTTAAAACCACCCTGCTTGGGTCTATTTTCAATAATTTCTTGAAGGCGGGTTTCAGCTTCGGCCAGTAACTTGCCGCTGTCCCAACCTAGGGGATTGTAACCTTTGCGGACAATTTCACTTGAAGCTGTAATCAATTGACGAACAATGGATCGTTCTAAAACAATCTGGGTGTAAGCTTTTACATTGGCAGAACTCGGAGTGTTTTGCGCTAAGTCGACTAAATACTCCGCTCCACCCACAGCAACTAGCTCATTAGAATTCTGTAAATGCTCTGTTAGCGTAATTGGGTCAAAGGGTTGACCCTCAGCAGCTAAACCCAACATAGCATTAAAAATAGATCGATGGTCTGGACTGAAAAAATCATTTTCAGCCAGCACCTCGGCTACGGAGTCGAAGGCATCATTCTTTAGCATCAGTCCGCCAAGCACAGCTTGCTCCGCCTCTAGAGAGTGCGGAAGAGGCTGACTTATCGTCGGCTCTGCAAATAATGCTTCGTTCATAACAAACAGCTTTCAATGATTGATCGATGATTATAAAGCGACTTGGGCTAAAAAAAACACCGAAAAGAGAAATATTTTAAAAAAACAAAAACGGCACCGACCCGGAGAGTCAATGCCGTTTTAAATTGTGTTAACCGCTACTGAATTAAATTATTCAGCCTCAACCACAATTGTGATTGACTGCGTAACATCGGTGTGGAGCTGAACTTCAACAGAAAACTCACCGATATTTTGAATGGCGCCTTCAGGCATGTTGATTTCACTCTTAGAGATATCACCACCAGCATTATTAACAGCCTCTTCAATCTCACGAGTTCCCACAGAACCAAACAACTTACCCTCATCACTAGCGTTAGCAACGATTGTAATTGAAGAGATCTCAGCAAGCTTATCAGCACGTAACTGAGCACTATCCATTTTAGTTGCAGCGGCAGCTTCCAAGTCAGCACGTCTAGTTTCAAATTCTTCTAGATTTGCTTTGGTAGCAAAAATCGCTTTACCCTGAGGTATAAGGTAGTTGCGGCCATAGCCTGCTTTTACATTGGCTATATCGCCAATATTTCCCAACTTACCAATCTTTTCCAACAGAATAACTTCCATCTCATAAACCTCTTTATTTATATATAAACTCAAGTTTTGGAGTTTTTAAACCCATCTAATCTTGAGCGTAAATCAATTAAACTCTCTGCTAAGCCCAGCCCTACTAAAACTAGCGTGACTGGCTTACCCATAAATATCAAACCAACATATAAGAATGCTACCCACTGACCACCCAGGCCAAACAGCTTTACTGTGCTGTGAAACAAGGCAATACCTGCCATCAAAAACGGTAGCAATGCTAAATTAGCCCACAGCTGGTAACCCTCAGGAATTAGCCTTCCCATCAAAAAAATTGCCAGTAAAATAACCGCAACCTTTGAACTGATAGTGAAACCATGGAATTCCTTTTGGAATCCACCCGGGTTATAAACCGCTGACTGCCACCATCTGGCAAGCAATAAGCTCATTACGCAACCCACCGCCAAAATCACTCCTACTAAGCCAAGTACTAACGGCTCTGAAATGGCACTATCAACAGGCGCATCAGCTGATTGCATGGTTTCAAACATCTGCTGAGCAATGAGTAGTAACTCGGTTACATCAGCGGCCATTAAAAAACCAAAAAGTGCAGTGCAAATAATGGCGACTGCAATTGTGGCTATCGATGTCCATTGCCACGATGCATAAAAACCATGCAATAATGCTGCCACAACCATAATTCCCAACGATGCAACGGTAACAGCCGTTAACAGCAAATTTTCATTACCCAACTGTTGGAATACAACAAATGGTAACGATGCCCAGAGAAATAATAACAATCCCTCTTTCGGCCCTTTGCACAATGTGACTAATGCAACTGTTGCTGAACTCACCAGTGGAAAAAAATTTCCCACCAACGCAACCAACAGGGCTTGCACTCGCCCGCGCAGTATAAATTCAGCTAGGGCTTTCACTCTTTTAATCCAGTATTACTGATGACTATCAGTGTATGGCAATAAAGCGATATAACGAGCACGCTTAATAGCTTCTGATAACTCACGCTGATAACGCGCCTTTGTACCCGTGATACGACTAGGCACAATTTTACCCGTTTCAGACACATAACCTTTCAGCGTATCTAAATCTTTATAATCGATCTCAGTAGCGCCTTCGGCGGTGAATCGACAAAACTTTCTTCTTCGAACAAATCTAGCCATTATTCTTCTCCTTCCGCTGCAGGTGCTTTTTCTGCTACCGATGCTTCTTCTTTAGCTGCTTCAGCTTTGCTGGCCTCTTCAGCTGCAGCTTTTTCTGCAAATTCTTTAGCCTTAGCCGCTTTCTGACGCTCACGGGCTTCTTTGTCAGCTTTTTCTGCATTTTCTTGTTTCATGATCGGCGAATCTTCAGTGATCGCTTCATCACGACGAATAACCATGCTTCTTAAAACAGCATCGTTATAACGGAAAGAAGAGTTAAGTTCATCAAGGTTTTCTTGATTGCACTCTACATTCATAAGAATGTAATGGGCTTTGTGGATTTTGTTGATTGGATAAGCAAGTTGACGACGACCCCAGTCTTCTAGACGGTGGACAGATCCTTTACCTGCTTCGATTGCAGTAGTGTATCGCTCTACCATACCTGCAACCTGTTCGCTCTGGTCGGGATGGACCAGAAACACTATTTCGTAGTGACGCATTGTTTCTCCTCGTGGATTAAAAAGTCTCCTGCTATTACCATTTGGGTAACGCAGTGAGACAAGGAGCGCCTGAGAAATTAGTCCTCAGACCCTATTTAGCCGCGCGATTATAGTGATTTGAAGCCTAGGTTGCAACACAAAGCTCTGCTGACAGGTTGTTATTTTTTAGCGGCCTTATTGAGCAGCTGCAGAATGGAGTGAATATTAGTTTGAGGACATTTCAAAATCAGCGTAATTGCCATCTCCTCAACAGCGACTAATAAGTGGAACAGAATCACTAATTGGAAAAAAGTCTGATAATCATAGAGAACCAACAAATAATAGGCTGGAGCAATTAAAACAGCGGCAAGTTTTGCCCCCCAGGTATGATAGCTTGGGAATACTGCAAAACGATACAGCGAAAGCAGCACAGGTAGGATATAACTCAGAGCGGCGGCACTAACGAATACAATTTGGTCAAAAAATAGCTGCGGCCATATTAAATACAGACCTAATATCATTGCCGCATAGGTCATCATATCAGCCCAGCTGTCCAGACGAGCGCCCAACTCCGTTGTTTGATGCAGTCTTCGGGCAAAATAGCCATCAAGCATATCACTGGTAAGCGATACGGCTAGCATGGATAGAAACACAGCAACCTCGCCAAGACTGGCAACTATGGCCAAAAAAGGCACTAAAACAAGCCGCAATAGGCTTAGTAAATTGGGCACAGAATAGGTAAATTTTTCCATGGCTATAGTTCTTAGTTTAATTTGCCATACTAGCAAAGTTTTTTGTATTTTTTTAACAATTCTTTAATACTAAAACTCTTACCGACATACACTAGCTTCGCTGTCTTACCGCCTCGAACAAACAGACCCCAGCTGCAACTGAAACATTCAAACTGCTTACCTTGCCAGCCATAGGGAGCTTGGCTAAAAAATCACACTGACTCGCAACCAACTGGCGCATCCCTGTACCCTCAGATCCCATCACGATAACCAGTGGTCCTTTGAGATCAATTTGATAAATAGTTTGCTCAGCATCACCTGTGGTACCAACCGACCAAACACCCTTAGCCTGAAGATCTTTTAAGGTCCGCGCCAAATTAGTCACCACAATTAATGGGATGGATTCTGCCGCTCCAGAGGCAACCTTTGAAACTACAGGTGTTAGACCAACAGAATTATCCTTGGGTACAATCACTGCCTTAACACCAGCACCCTCAGCAGAACGTAAACAGGCGCCTAAGTTATGCGGATCTGTGACACCGTCCAGCATAAGAAAAAAAGCCTCTTGGCCATGCTCATCAGCTAAGGTGGCTAAATAACTTTCATCATAGGTTTGCCCCTCTTTACAGAGTGCCGCTACGCCCTGATGTCGACCCTCAACCAATGTATCTAGTTGCTGAGCGGTTACCCACTGCAAGGTAACACCATGCTGATCAGCTAAATTAAGTACCTTTTGCAACCTTGCATCTTGTCGAGACCTAACCACTCTCAGCTCTTTTACACGCTGGGGTGATGTTTTAAGTATTGATTGCACTGTATGGATACCAAAAATCCAATCCAAGTTTTTTCTCCTTAGGTACATTAAGCCATGTATTATATATGTGAATTGCACATTGTACTGGCTTTGTGCAGAATTCCGCTATTAACTGATTATTTAATTTTGGAGAAAACCCATCAGCGCCCAAATTCAAACTAGCCCTCTCCCCAATGCCGGCTTATTTAGACGCCTTGCGGCTTTGATCTATGATGCCTTTTTACTTTTTGCGATCACCCTTGGTTATGGCGCCCTGTTACTTATCATTAAGGTCATACTGTACGGCACTGAGGGTATTGAAAATGTTCAACCCAACGCTGTCGCACAATGGCTGAGTTTTTTAGGCTGGCTTATTTGCTTGATGGGTTATTATTTTATTTGTTGGCGCAAACAGGGCCAGACACTGGGCATGAAGGCTTGGCGCTTAAAGCTACAAAATATCGATGGCACCCCCGCATCCCCAGAGCAATGCATTAAACGCAGTATCTTTGCCTGTTTTTCATTAGGTTTATTGGGTGTAGGCTATTTAATCTGTTTAATTCCATCACGAAAAACCTGCTTGCATGACGGCTTAAGCGACACTCAAGTAGTAGTTCTAGAAAAACAACAATAACCTAGTAAAAAAGAACGGTCATCCTGCTCTGCGAAGCAGTATCAAGCCAATCGCAAAACAGACAACAATAGGCGCTAAAATTGCCAACATAGGTGGCATTTCAAATACGATACTTAAGGGCCCTAAAATGTCAGAAATCAACTTAAAGCTAATCCCAAAAAGGACGCCAATGAACACCCGAAAGCCCACCGTGGCTTGACGCAGCGGGCCAAACACAAAAGCAATCCCTACCAGCACTAGTCCCAAAATCGAAAATGGCTGAAATACCTTTTCCCAAAAAGCCAATCTATATTTAGCCGCATCAGCTTTACGCTCATCTAGATAATTAATGTGATCACTGAGCGCTCCAGCTGATAATGCATCAGCGGGAAGAATATTTAAGGTTAATACCTCTGGCGTTAGCTCAGTCTTCCACTCTCTGGTCACCCACTTTCTGGTATAAGTCTGTTGTTCAACAAACAGAGTGCTGGATACATTCTCCTCTACCCAAAAGCCTTCGGCATTGTTAAAAGTTGCTCTGGTTGAAAAACTAGCCTCTTCTAATCGACGCTCGTCATCAAGCTTATACCGCGTAACACCAAACAGAACGCCACCTGGGAAAACGGCATTAAAGTGAATAAACTCTGTACCTTCACGAGCCCAAAAGCCGGAGGTAGAATCCAAAGCTGATTCGCCTTTACGCAAATAATCTCTTCGACTATCGGCTAGCTGATCTAGATAGGGTGAAAAATATTCTCCAATCAAGGCGGCGATTAGTACAAAGATAAGAACTGGCTTAAAGACCATGAAGACAATTCTAATTAGCGATATACCCGAAGCACGCATAACAACCACTTCACTATTGGTTGCCAACATCCCTAAACCCACCAAGCAGCCAATTAATGATGCCAGTGGAATATACTCATAAATAGTCGATGGTAATTTTGTAGCCACATAAATTAGCACATCGGTAAATCGGTAATTGCGTTTTATGTCGCCCATCTGATCGATAATGCCCGCCACCAGATCCAAGCCTATAATCGCAATTAAAGCCACCATAATCGCGGTGAAAACGTTGAACCCAATATAACGAGATAAGCGCCTGCTCACGACTCGACACTCCTCGATAAAGACTTAAATAGCCCACCTACAAAGGTTAAAATTTGCTTTGAATACAAAAGCGCCAAAGCTAAGCTGACGAAAATAAGATGAACAGGCAATAAACCCACGCTGAGAGGAACAGAACCCTCTTCGATTGCACCACGCAGGGCATTAAGAAACACCAAATAAATAAAATACAATAATACGGCTGGCAGAATACGGCCAAAACGCCCTGATCTTGGATCAATTCGACTTAGCGGGACTGCCATCAATGTAACCACTAACATCATTACAGGAATCGATAGGCGCCATTGCAGAGCAACCTTATATTCGACGTCAGAGGATTCCATTAACATTTTCGTAGGCATAGCGTCGGTTACAGTATCCTCGGATAACTCTTCTGGCGGCGCTAACTTTGTACCATACTCATCAAAATAAGTAATTTGATAATCGTAGTTGCCTGGAATACCTTCTGCTCGATAGCCCTCCTCCAGTATGAGATATCGTTCGCCAGAATTTTCAGCAGTATTCTGCATTCCACGACCAGCAATAACTACAATCAAACTTCCCTTAGAGGTATCTGTGGCCTGTTGTGTGGCCGACATGAAAACACCCTGCAACTTACGATCCTCGGAGATTGAACTTACCCAGGTAACTCCTTTGTCGCCACGTAACGAATAGAATTTTTTTGCTGTAACACGGTCAAGTTCACTTTTCTGTTCCTGAACCGTGAAAATAGTTTCCGCCTTATCAACACCTATAGGTGTTACGTAGAGACTCAGAGCACCTACAACTACTGCCAAGCAGGAGGCAATAAACATTGTATACGCGAGAAGTTTGCGCTCTGATATACCGCAAGCATTAAGCACACTCATTTCATTTTCAACATATAGGCGACCAAAGGTCAGCAAGACCGCCAGAAAGAATGCAAGGGGAAGGGTCAGCTCTAAAAAGCCTGGAATACGATAACCGATAACCGCAAAAATAACTTCGGGGTCCATTTCTCCCGATAAGGCATTAGCCAAATATTTCACGAAACGTCCGCTAACCAGCACCATCAACAAGATAACGCACACAGCAAAGGTGACAGATAAAAGCTCACGACCTAAATATCGAAAAATAATCACTTGTTTTAACTTAAGCTCTTGGGTGCTGTTGGACTAAATGGTATGGTTCTATTAACAATTTTCGTCTCAACTAAGTTATTTAATGGATTTTTTATGAAGTTTACTGCATCTTGCGCCGAACTGTCAGGTTTAAAAGCTGATTCTCTTATATTACCCACTGGCTCAGAGCTTTCAAATAGCGCAAAAGTAGTCAACAAATTAACCCTGAATAGCATAGATTCAGCCATCGAAAGCGCTGAATTTACGGGCAAATCTGGACAGATACTGGTATTAAACCTGCCCCAGTCACCCCTTCAACGCATTATCCTTCTCGGTACTGACGGACTATCAAATCAAAGACAAATAAAAAAAGCTGTCACTGCCGCCTGTGGTGCGTTAAATAAAACAAAATCAAAAACCGCTCTATGGATTGGCGGCAATATAACGCAAGATATCCAAGCAGAGGCAACCATTGTCGCTCAATCGATCAATGCCTCGCTTTACAGCTACAAAAAACATAATGCTGGAAATAAGCCCAATCTTGAGTCACTGACCTTTTGGTCAACACAACAATCCGCCATTCAGTCAGCTGAGGCTGGCCTAAAGTATGGCGCCGCTGTGGGTGATGCTATGAACACGGCCAAACAATTAGGCAATCTGCCGGCTAATATTTGTACCCCTAGCTACCTTGCCGCGCAAGCTATTAGTCTGGGTGAAGCCAAACTTGCTAAAGCCAGTATAACCACAGAAATTTTAGATCGTGCGGATATGCAATTGCTTAAGATGGACTCATTGCTCTCCGTTGCAGAGGGCTCAGAGGAACCACCCAAGCTGATCGTGATAAATTATCAAGGCGCTAAATCCGAGGAAAAACCCGTCGTGCTGGTCGGTAAAGCAGTGACTTTTGATTCTGGGGGCATAAGCCTTAAACCCGGACGCGGCATGGATGAAATGAAATACGACATGTGCGGTGGCGCCTCTGTTTTAGGAGTTATGAACGCACTCGTAGAGCTAGAACTCCCAATTAATGTTGTAGGTATTATTCCAGCCACTGAAAATATGCCTAATGGTCGCGCCACCAAGCCCGGAGATGTAGTCACCAGTATGTCCGGGCAGACCATTGAAATCCTTAATACCGATGCCGAAGGACGCTTAATTTTATGCGACTCACTGACCTATGCGGCAAAATTTAACCCCGATACGGTAATTGATATTGCCACATTAACCGGTGCCGTTATTAGCGCCCTAGGCAAGGTGGCTTCAGGTGTTTTATCTAATGACCAACAGCTTGCCAATGACCTTATTGAATCTGGCACCCAAAGTGCTGACCCCGTATGGCAACTACCCTTATGGGAAGAATATGATGATCTACTAAAAAGTAACTTTGCGGATATGGCCAATATTGGGGGGCCACAGGCTGGTACTATTACAGCTGGCTGTTTTCTAGCGCGCTATGCCCAAGACTATAAATGGGCGCATTTAGACGTTGCCGGAACAGCATGGGTATCTGGTACCAACAAAGGCGCCACCGGCCGACCAGTAGCATTACTAATGGAATATCTTCGTCAAAAAGCGAAATAACTCGTGACTAAAGTTACCTTTTACAAGCTCGCCAGTAACGCTCCGAGCTTACAATTTGTATGCCAGCTGATTAAAAAAGCCTGTGCTATCCAACAACAGGTTCTGTGCCTGGTCGACGATAACCAAATCGCAGAACAGCTCGATCAATTACTATGGGAGTTTGAAGCAGAAGCTTTTTTACCCCATGGCATTGGTATTAACCAAAAACCCGTTGCTATTAGCGCAGAAACAGAACCGGGTGACCACCATCAGATTTTAATCAATCTACAGGGAGAAATCCCCACTTGGTTTAGCCGCTTTGAACGAGTAATTGAACTTGTTCAACCCGAATCAGTGCACGAGCAGGTTAAACGCGAAAACTTCCGCTTCTACAAAGAACGCGGATATAATCTAGACTTTCATGATATTAGTGGACGGGAAATAAAATAGCCTACAATACACAAAGCAATTAAGTAAAATAGTAACAATTAAGCCATCTACTTTACAATCACGGCGTAGCTTCAAGCCCTTTTCTGCATGGTCAAATCAGGAAAAGAAAGCCTAAAGGCCGTGTGCTTACCCAACTCAGATTCACAATAAATGTCGCCATCCAAGGCCTGCATAGTGCGTTTGCAATAAGCTAGACCTAAACCAGTGCCGCCCGATTTACCCGAGGTATAAAAGCTATCAAATAACTTAGTCAGGTTTTCAGGCGCAATCCCAGGCCCCGTGTCGCGCACCTGAATTTGCCGGGTAGCTGCAAATATAGAAATCACAATCTCTGCTTTAGGCATATGCTGCACATAATAAAGAGCATTACCTATTAGGTTATAAAGAATATATTTAACCAATACAGGGTCGACTAAAACCTGAAAATCACCACCTACAACTGAGACTTTATAGCCGTGCTCAACATCTTTGTAGGCATAACTAGAAACAGCTTCTTGACAAATATCCATGGCAGAAATTAGCTGAAAGTTAAGCTTATCAATGGGCTTTTCATTTATTGCATCCATGGTGATATCAATGATTTGATGACTATTTTTAATCACATCAATAACGTCTTCATAATATTCATGAAATTCATCATTGTTTGGCCTTTTGTGATTTTTTAGTAGATGAATAGCCCCATAAATTTGTGATAGTGGATTACGCATTTCATGGGCGATGGAACCGGCAAGAGATTTAAAGATTTTATTTTTTTGTTTTTCTCTATCCAGTAAAAGCTGTTTTTCGACAATATTTAGCTTAGCCAAATGTGCAAAATAGACTCCCACAATATTAAGAAAAAGGAAGAGCGGAATATACTCTAACGGAAAATATTTAAAAACATCGCCATTTAATGTAATGCTATAACAAGCACCACCCATTAACGTACCGAGCAGGAGTAGGAGAAAATAAGTTTTAGCCTGCTGAACACAGGCTAAAAGTAACAGCATCATTCCTACATGGGACGCAAGCCATAAACCGATATAGTTATTAGCGAGCATTGTGAAGGTAAAAATAACCGGCAATGCCATTAACAAACCAAAATGCCAAAGGTGATTTTTATAGGCTTTCAAAAAATCAGGCCAATGGTCGCTCAAAAGAACCAGAAGAAAAGTTAATGCCGTGCCAAAGCGAAGAAAGGCGCTATCTTGGTATTCGGGATAGAAAAATTTCCAATAAAAAAAATAAAGGGGATGACCCAATAAACCTATCAGAGCTACGAATCTATAACGCTTCGAAGATATATCTTCGACCATCCATGAACTCATAACCTAATACCTAAATCTTGTTGCGCTAAATGACATACCAGCACTTCCCACCCAAAATACCACGCTATTTTTTCTGCTCAACTTACCCTGTTTTATGGCATCACTCATTGCCACAGGGATAGACGCAGAAACAACATTACCTGTTTCAGGGTATACATGATGAATCTTATCGCTTAAGCCAACCTTAGTGCCAAATTTATCCCATTCCTTTTTAGACGACGCATGAACGAACACATTATCAATGACTTTTCTTTTCGACATTTTTTCAAATACACCAACAGCCTCTTTATGAGCATGATTATGTAAATCCAGTCCATACGAAGTAAATTGCATAGCGCCATTCTTTCCAATCTTCTCATTTGGGTGACAAAAACCTTCATAATTATTAAGCGGTATGGTGCACAAATCTGACAAATCGGGGCGCGTTGAAAAGTAAAATTCAAAGTTGTCTGGCTCACTGGGAATCATTAATGTAGCTGTTGCGGCCTCACCAATAGTAAAGCTTGGAAAGGTATGCTCAATCTGGCTTCTGCGTCGCAAATTTAGATTATGCGGATAAAGTGGACCACCCTGATGCGTATTAAACTCAGCATTGATAATAAGGGCATTGCGATAGCCGCCACTTTTAAATAGGTTATCAACCAGTTG
>ENA-UZWV01003424-UZWV01003424.1-metagenome-genome-assembly--contig:-Day-3-1m-contig-3424_pt2 | contig 15244 bp, 11 predicted proteins | sample MGYA00260342_ERZ794902 | MGnify/ENA metagenome assembly ERZ794902
ATTGGTGATCTGATGTGTAGAGCCGTAGTCGAAACACCGGTAAATCTGAGCGCGCAACAGAAACAATTATTGCAGGAATTCCGCGCCACCCTCGACGAAGGGGGCAATCGTCAGTCGCCGCGTCAATCGAGTTGGTTTGAGGGCGTAAAGTCTTTTTTTGACGGAATGACTAAGTGACCACAAAGGTGGCAATCGCGGGAGCATCGGGCCGAATGGGTCGTATGCTGCTCGAGGCTGTTGCGGCGGGTGATCACGACTTGGTTTTGGGCGCTGCCATTGTGCGACCCAACAGCGCGCTGTGTGGTGTTGATACTGGCGTGTTTTTGGGCGGGCCTCCTTCAGGCGTTCTTTTTTCTGGAGACGCAGATGCGGCGATTGCGGGGGTTGATGTGGTCGTTGACTTCACGCCTCCCGATGCAGCCTTGGTGAACGCAGAATACTGTGCCTCAACAGGGCGGCCGTTGGTCTCTGGCACCACCGGATTTTCTACGCAGGATGCCCAGCGATTCCGCGAAGCCACGCAAAATATCCCACTCTGCCAAGCGTCAAATTTCTCTACTGGAGTGAACCTTGCCTATCGGCTGTTGGCACAGGCGGCGGCAATTTTAGGTGGCGAGGCTGACATCGAAATAAGCGAGGCCCATCATCGACACAAAGTGGATGCGCCCAGTGGCACAGCCATAGCCATGGGTGAGGTTGTCGCTGAAACCCTAGGACGCAATTTAGCCGAGGTGGCGGTGTATGGCCGTGAGGGTCACACCGGCGAAAGAGCACGAGAAACCATTGGTTTTTCAACACTGCGCGCTGGAGATATTGTGGGTGACCATACGGTTACTTTTGCGGCTCAGGGTGAGCGCCTCGAAATTACACACAAAGCCAGCTCTAGAATGGCTTTTGCCCGGGGTGCCCTTCGCGCTGCGGTCTGGTTGATTAGTCAAAAGCCTGGCATGTACGACATGCAAGATGTTCTGGGTTTAAAGGAGAATTAAGTCGTGAATTCAGTCGCTCATGTTGTCAACATTGACGAAACTAACGCTCAGGAACAGCTTATTGAAGAGTCGCACAATAGGCCCGTAGTCGTTGATTTTTGGGCCGACTGGTGTGAACCCTGTAAGCAACTGATGCCTATTTTGGAAAAGTTAGCCACAGAATACGCCGGCGCTTTTTTGCTGGCTAAAGTTAATGCAGATGAGCAGCAAGGGCTGGCAGGCCAGTTGGGTGTTAGAAGCTTGCCCACCGTTATGGTGATCAAGGATGGGCAGCCCATTGACGGTTTTGCCGGAGCCCAGCCTGAGTCTGCTGTTCGGGAAATGTTGGAAAAGCATTTGCCGTCGCCTTGGAATGCGAAAATTGCAGAGGCAACTGAGCTGTTGGATGCGGGAGATACGGCGGGTGCCTTGGCGCTACTGCGTGGCGCCTGGGAGGATTCCAATAAGCTGACAGAGTTAACCCATGCTTATGCCGGGGCATTGATAGAGGCCAATAGACTCGATGACGCCACGACCGTTCTCAGTGAGGTCCGAATGGTTGATCAGGACGCCCTTCATGAGCAGCTGATGGCTCAGATTGAGCTAAAGCGGGCGGCGGGTAAATCGCCCGAGATAGAAGCTTTAGAAGTGGAGCTCGCGGCCAATAGTGATGATCACGGGGTGAGGGTTCAGTTGGCCGTACAGCTAAGCGCTGCCGACCACCACAAAGAAGCGTTGGAGCACCTGCTAACCGTGTTGCGATCCGATCGTGACTGGAACAACGGTGAAGCAAAGCGCCTTTATTTGGATACGCTGACAACAATTGGTAAGGGCGACCCGCTGGCGGCAGAATACCAGCGTAAACTTTTTTCCATTCTGTATTAGAAAGGGCTGGGTAAAGCGGCCTTCGCAGCCCTAGCCAACTTTTCTCTGGCCCTCACGTCATCTGGTGGCATGGTAAGGCCCTCCTTGTCGCTAGACACCCGTTCGCCTTGCCCAGAAAGGGCGCAAAGCCTAGCAAATATCTAGTCTGGTAAAGGGCACTTGCAATCGCCGCCTAACTTGCCTACATTCCACAGCGTAGAAAAACATACTCAAGGTTCAAAACACGGCGGTTTGCTCACCAAATCGCCCCTGATAATTGGAGGCACGTATGGATATTGCGTTTTCACCCGAAGAATTGGCGTTCCGGGACGAGGTTCGTGGCTTTTTTGACGAGCAGTTTGACGATGAGCTTGTCTCTCGCCTGCGCGGAGAGAACTTTAAAGAAGCTATCGTTGAATGGCAGCAGCGGCTCTACAAGAAGGGCTGGATTGCGGCTAATTGGCCCGTTGAGCACGGCGGTACTGGATGGACCCCCACGCAGAAGTACATTTACGAGACCGAGCGCTCTGAGCGCGGTATACCCGGTGTCATTCCTTTTGGCATTGGCATGGTCGGCCCTATGATTTACCAGTTCGGCACGACCGAACAGAAGGAGAAGTTTCTCCCTGGAGTTCTCGACAGCACGACTTGGTGGTGTCAGGGCTACTCTGAGCCGGGTTCTGGGTCAGATTTGGCGTCGTTGAAGACAAAGGCCGAGCTGGATGGCGACCATTACGTGATTAACGGCGCCAAAATCTGGACGAGTTATGCTCAGTATGCCGATTGGATCTTTGTGCTGGTACGAACCAGCAATGAGGGGAAGAAGCAGGAAGGCATCACGTTCATTTTGGTTGATATGAAGACCCCAGGTATCAAGATCAACCCGATCATCTCGATAGATAACGAGCACAGTCTCAACGAGGTTGAGTTCAGTGACGTGCGTGTGCCAGTTGAGAACGTTGTCGGTGAAGTAAATAAAGGATGGACCGTTGCCAAGGCGCTGTTGGCCCATGAGCGAACGGGTATTGCCGACGTTGCTCAGTCTAAGCGTAATCTTCGCTTGATTAAGGAAGCTGCTGCTGCCGAGATGAATGGCGGTAAGCGCTTAATGGATGACGCGGGTTTCCAAGCCAAGGTTGCAGACCTTGAGATTGAACTCATGGCCCTTGAATTTACCGAGTTACGTACCCTTGCAGCGATGGCCGCTGGTGGCTTTCCTGGGCCTGAGTCGTCACTTCTCAAGATAAAAGGCACTGAGCTGCAGCAGGCAACTCAAGAGCTGCGCATGGAAACTGCCGCTTATTACCAGGGAGTTCTGCCTAACGGTATGGATCCTGAAGTTCTAGGCCACAGTTGGACCCATGAAGCCTTCCGAAACTACATGTACGGGCGAGCAGCGACCATTTACGGCGGTTCTAATGAAGTGCAAAAGAACATTATCGCTAAATACGTACTGGGCCTGGAATAACGGTCCAGAGGGGACAAGATTATGAATTTTGATTTTTCAGAAGAGCAACAAATGGTACGCGATTCTATCGCGCGTTTTGTGCAGGATGACTACGACTGGGATACCCGACGCGCGATTGTGGCCTCGGATACTGGTATGAGTGATAAAGCATGGCAGACGTTTGCCGAGCTGGGTTGGTTGTCGATCCCATTTGCTGAGGAAGACGGCGGATTTGGCGGGAATATTGTCGATACCATGGTCATCATGGAGGAAATTGGTAAGGGTTTAGTTGTCGAGCCTTATTTGCCGACTGTTGTGCTGTTTGGTGGTCTCATTGCTCGCGCGGGTAACGAAGCACAGCGCAACGCCTGGATTCCTTCGATCATTGAGGGATCGACCTCGGGTGCCTTTGCCTACGTAGAGCGTCAAAGCCGTTTCGAAATTGCTGATTGTTTGACTCAGGCCAAAGCCGCTGGTGATGGCTGGGTACTCAGCGGTGAGAAGGTGGTTGTTTTCAACGGAGCTAACTGCAATCAACTGATTGTTTTAGCACGCACATCCGGCGAGCAGTGGGATCGTGAGGGATTATCGCTGTTTGTGGTTGCTGCCGATGCTGAAGGTGTGAATCGTGTTGATTACCCGATGATGGATGGCCAACGCGTTGCAAACATAACGTTCAATGATGTCGCTTTGAATGCGGATGCTTTGCTTGGGGAGGCCGGCACTGCTATGGCTACCGTTGAGGCGATGATTCAAGAGGCGACGATAGCGCTTATGGCTGAGGCCGTTGGCTGCATGGGCACCTTGAATGCGAAGACGTTGGAATACACCAAAACGCGAGAGCAGTTTGGCGTGGCTATTGGCTCATTCCAGTCGTTGCAGCATCGTATGGTGGACACCATGATGGCCTACGAGCAGGCAAAGTCGCTGCTGTTTAAAGTTGTGTGCGAATACAAGCAGGACCCTGCAAGTGCCGACGCCAGTATTCACGCTCTCAAAGTGCTGATCGATAAGAACGCCAAGTTAGTCTACGGTGAGGCTACCCAAATGCACGGCGGTATGGGTATTACTGACGAGCTGGACATTGGTCATTACGCCAAGCGCCTAATGATGATCAACACGACCTTTGGTGATGCCACTTATCATCGCGCTCAGTTCATGGACAAGGCTTACGCGGCTTAAAGCTAAGCGTTGTTTGACGGAACCCGCCATTCTTTGGCGGGTTTTTTTTGTCCTGCTGAAATTGCAAGGGATAGTCCGGAACCCTACACTGTGCGCCCTAGACAGGGATCTAACCGTGGATAAACAGACGCGCCTAGCGCGAACCATTCTTAACGGCTTTACGGCGTATTTTGCTGAATTCGAGAATATTACGCTCGCAGCTCGCACGCGTTTTGAGCTTGCAGAGTGGGGCATCATGCAGGAGATATCGACCCGGCGAATCGATCTCTACAAAGAAAAAGTGCTAGAAACTTTGGCGTACGTAAACGTCATTGCAGATGATCGCATTTCAGACTTTACGTTTTGGACCGAGACGCGGGCTGTTTACCTCGAGTTGGTTCGAGGCATGACCAATTTCGAAATTGCAGAAACCTTCTATAACTCCATATACAACTCCGTGTTTGGTCATCACCGAATCCGTAATGAGTACGCCTTTGTGTTTTCCCCTCAAGGGGACATGCCGCCGGTCGATGTGCGGCGAGTCGTCAAGCGCTTCAGCGGTGATCTAAACAGCAGTGTTGCAGCGCTGTTGTCTGAATACGCTGTACATATCCCTTACGAAGACACCGAGCGTGACTGCGCTTCTATTGTAAAGGCGATTGAAGGCCAGCTTGGCGAGGTTGGCGACAAAGTAGCTTCGGCGGTTGAGCTGCACACCCTGGAGCATCACTTTTATCGGAACAAGGCCGTTTACATTGTGGGGAGGGTTGTTGCTGAAGGCTTACAAATTCCCTTCGTACTTCCAATGCTTCACAACAATGATGCGGCGGCCCCCGCTGTGTATATCGACACTATATTGTTTGGCTCAGATCGAGTGAGTTTGTTATTTAGCTTCACTCGAAGTTATTTCATGGTCGATGCATCGATTCCCTCTCAGTACGTTTTATTTTTGCATCAACTGATGCCCAAAAAAGATATTTCTGAGATCTACAGTGCGATTGGCCACCACCGTCACGGCAAGACTTATTATTACCGTACGGCTTACCGTCATATGCGTGCTACGACAGACCAGTTTATTGTCGCTCCCGGAATCAAGGGCATGGTGATGACTGTATTTACGCTGCCTTCTTACGAGTTTGTTTTTAAGATTATCAAAGACCGCTTTACGCCCCCCAAAGAAGTGACGCACCAGCTAGTTAAGGACAAATATAATCTGGTGAAGCGCTGGGACAGGGCGGGGCGCATGGCCGATACGCAAGAGTTCAGCAACCTTGTTTTTGATCGGTCACGGTTTTCAGATGAGTTGATGGCAGAGCTTTACGAGACCTGCCCTTCGCAGTTGGTGATTAGCGGCACGGCACTGATTATTAAGCATTGCTACGTTGAGCGGCGCATGACGCCGCTTAATTTGTACCTGCAGAGCGCTAGCGATGAGGACGTTGATGAAGTCATGAACGACTACGGAAAATCGATTAAGGAGTTGGCTGCGGCTAATATTTTTCCGGGCGACATGCTTCTGAAAAACTTTGGTGTGACCCGCCATGGTCGGGTGGTCTTCTACGACTATGACGAGATACAGCCGTTGTTAGAATGTAATTTTCGTCGTATTCCGCCACCGCGGGACGAATATGAAGAGATGGCGAGCAGGCCTTGGTATTCGGTGGGGCCCAACGACGTTTTCCCTGAGGAATTTCGACTTTTCTTCTCGGGCAATCAACGTGCGAGGAAGGCTTTTGATGCCCGTCACAGTGAAATTTACGAGGCAGATTTTTGGACAGGTTTACAAGATCGCATACGGGAGGGGCATGTCGACGACTTCTACCCTTACCCCCGGGTAATGCGTTTTCCTAGAGAACTGAGGAGTACGGCCTGATGGCTTCGATTTACCTTATTCGCCACGGACAGGCTTCTTTTGGCGCAGCTAATTACGACCAGCTGTCTACCTTGGGGCAACGTCAGGCTGATGTGACTGGACAGTTCCTGTCGACGATAGGCCTGAAGATAGACGCTGCAGTGGCTGGAACTTTGTCGCGCCAGCAAGAAACCGGTGCTCGGATATTGGCGGGTTTAGGTGATCCGTGTGAGTTACAAACGGACCGCCGATTCAATGAGATTAACAATGAAGAGCAGGTCAGTGCGCTCTTGCCCGGTTTGATTGAAAAAGATCCCGTGCTTGCTGAAATCGCAGCTCGAGATTTCGGTGACAGTAAGGATTATCAGAAAATCATAGACGCAGTTTTCAATGCGTGGGTCAGTCCAGACTGCCCCGACTGTGGCATTACACCGTGGCCCGTGTTCCGGGACGGCGTACAAAATGCCCTGAAAGACATCATGAAATCCGTGGGTGCAGGTAAGAACACAGCGGTTTTTACCTCAGGTGGCACGATTGCTACGGCTGTTGGGCTTATTGTTGGCGCTCATCACAGTGGGTTCTATCAATTTTATGAGCCCGTTATGAATTGTTCTATCACTCGACTGATTTACAGCAGTAAACGGGTTTCATTGTCTAACTTTAATGATGCAGCACATCTGCAGCTGCTGTCCGCTCAGCTGCAAGAATCACTCGTGACTTACCGATGACTCAGATCTGGCTGGTGCGCCACGGTGAGGCCTCGGCAAGCTGGGGGGAGCATAGTGACCCTGGGTTAAGTGATAAAGGGGTACGGGAGGCCGAAGCTGCAGCAACATATTTGCAGTCAGTTGTGCCGCAAGGTGTGGGTCTAGTGAGTAGTCCCAAAGCACGAGCACAAGAAACTGCGGCACCTTTAGCCGCACGCTTAAATCGTGGCGTTGTAATTAATAATGCGTTTCAAGAGATTCAAGCCCCGGTACCCCTAGAGGATCGTCAAGTGTGGCTACAGGGTTTTATGCGTCAAACTTGGGACATGCAGGACGCTTCACTTTGGGGCTGGCGTGAGGGCATTGTGAGCGCCTTACAGAGGATCACAGAGCCCACCGTCATCTTCACCCATTTTCTGGTCATCAACACGGTTGTGGCGCACAGCCGCCAGGTCAGCAAAACGGTGCAGTGTTGGCCTGACAACGGCTCTGTACACGATGTTGAGTTAGCCAATGGTGCGATCAATGTGGTGCGCTTGGGTCAGCAGATGACCTCGGTGGTTAATTAATCAACGAGTCTTCGGGCGCACCAAGGCTTCTTGGGTTGTGGAGGCGAGAAGCGTACCGTCTTTGCTCCAAAACTGACCGCGATTAAATCCCCGGGCGTTGCCGGCCCAAGGGCTATCGCACTCGTACAGCAAAAACTCACTGACATTCACCGGTTCGTGGAACCATATAGCATGGTCAAGACTTGCGGCGATGTGGTTGATGTCCCAGTCCTGCATCCCTTGAGGGTAAAAACTGGTGCCCAGCAAGGCACAATCTGAGATCAGGGCGAGGGCAGCTTGATGCAGCCTCGGGTCGCCCTTGAGGTGACCTGCGGCTTTGAACCAGTTTTGCTGCTTTTGCTGTGGCTGCTCCGTGCGGGCGGTAATTCGGACTCGATCAATTTGATACATGTCACTGAAGCTTTTGTGTTTGGGTCCAAGGTTTAATGCAGCCGCCTCTTCAGGGGAGGGCACTTCGGGCATTTTTTCGCTATGAGTAAAACCGGCCTCGGTGATTTGATAGCTGATTGACGTGTTAAAAATGGCCTCCCCTCTTTGTCGCGCTACAACACGGCGGGTGGCGAAGGAGCGACCATCGCGAATAGGGTCAACATCGAACTCAATGGGTATTGTGGAATCCCCAGCGCGTAAAAAGTAGGCGTGCATAGAGTGAGCCATGAGGGCGCCGTCTACTGTGTCGTTAGCGGCTAGCAGACACTGGGCTAAAACCTGGCCACCAAAAATCCGAGGTTGGGGTGTAGGGCTGTGCCCTCTAAACCAGTGACGGCCGACTTGCTCGGGTTTGATCAAGTCCATGACATCTTGAAAGTTTGGCACCGATACCTCCCGGGCACATATTTAGTTGGCAGGCTTGGCTAAGCCAAAATAGAACACATCGAAGTACTCGATAGCGGTTTGATCAATGTCATCGACACGTCGCCAATCGCTAATATCCATGGCGGCATTGACCGCTCCCTCAAGCATATTTTGCATGATGGCAGCATCCACGCTGCGGAATTTGCCCGTTTCCTGGCCTTCCCGGATAAATTCACCCAGATTATTACTAGCGGCTTGAGTGCGCACAAGAACACGTCGCCGAATCGGGGGCGGCAATGCGGTAATCGTGTTGTAACGTATCAGCGGGCCAAGGTCCGAGTTCTGAATATGGAAAACTTGCCGACAAGCTGTGTCTAGCTTTTGCGGCGCAGACATTGTGCTCTTTCGAATGTCATTGTAAATGGCATCGGTCAAATCCAGCGAGTGCTCGTAGCATTGCGTGAGCAGTGCTTCCTTGTTTGTAAAATGGTAATAAAACGCACCCTTGGAGACCTGCAAATGCTCGGCTATCTCATCAAGGGATGTGCCGTTGAAACCCTTTCGGTTAAAAAATCGTGTTCCGGCTTTAAAAAACGCTTCTTGCTTGAGACGGTTTTGAGCTTCGCGATCAAAGCCTTTGGCGGGAACAACACCTTCAGCACTAAGCACGTGGTCGTTGGGCCTGTAATGGGCATCAGGCGTGAATAAGCCATGTTTAACAATGTCCCTGAGCGCGGCTCCCGCCAGTACGGCATCCTCACGAGGCATTTCATAAAGCCAATAAAATGACCAGTCTAAAGCTCCAATCAGCGCCCGTGTTGTAGCGGTGGAGTGACAGGGGCGTATGACCGACATGTCGATGCCGTCACGTATGTAGGAGCGGATACGCATGAACATGCGCAAATATTGAGCAATGAGCGCCTCACGGTGCTCATCTTTTAAAGACGCAAATTCTAGGGGCGCTGCGTAGTAGTCTCCATGACCTGACAGCGCCTTTAGAATGGTGGAGATATGTTCCTCCATGAACAGGAGCACCCGTTCCAGAGGGTCGTCAGTCGTTGCCTCGATTTGATCAAGGGTGCTGTGTGCTTGGCGCATAGCAGCGTCATAGCATTGATAAATGAGGTCTTCTTTGGTTTTTACGTAGTAATAAAGGCTTGTCTTGGTCAATCCTAGTTTATCGGCGACATCGCTCAGCGTGGTGGATCGGGCGCCCTTTGTATTAAAAAGCTTCGCCGCTCTCGATAAAATCGCACTGTGCTTTGCCTCGTGCTGAATACCGCGATTGAAGGGCGATCCGTTGTCTGTGACGTTTGCCAAAATAAAGTCATTCGCAAGATTCGATTTTTTGAACTTTAAGTATTTTTTTTGTCCGTGTCCATGTATGAGTGTTTTATTTGAACTGTAATGCCCTCTAGACTACTCAAGAGGCGCTTAGGGAGCTCTTTCTTTTATGACATCAACTATTTTATTTGAGCAAGAAGCGGGAATTGCGACGCTGCGATTTAATCGGCCGGATCGTCGCAACGCCTTGGGTCGTGAAGAGCTGTCCGGTATTCAATTGGCACTGGGCGCGCTAAAGCCCGAGACACGAGTGCTAGTTATCACCTCTGCATCCGGTTCTACGTTTTGCGCAGGCGCCGATTTACAACAGATCCGTGCCGGTGAGCTCGATGGCGATCAGTTTCAACAGGTGACTAACGAGCTGGCTGATTTATCTATACCCACCCTTTGCGTCATAAACGGTAATGTATTTGGAGGTGGCTGTGAGCTTGCGATGTCCTGTGATTTTAGACTGGCTTCTCAAGACATAAAAATGCGAGTGCCGGCCTCTGCCATTGGTTTGTGTTATCCCATTGAGGGTATCGAGCGCTTTGTCAGTCGATTAGGTGTGTCTGTGGCGAAACGTATACTTGTAGCGGCAGAGGAATTTTCTGCCGAGCAAATGCTGGAGTTTGGAATTGTTAGTCGGTTGATCAGTAGTGACAGTTTGATCAAGGAAAGCAACCTCACGGCCAAAATGCTCGCACAGCGCGCGCCACTCGCTGTGGCAGCGATGTTAAAAGTTATTCGTCAGGCAGAGCGTGGCCGCATCAATTATCAGGAAGCTCGGGATTTGGCGGCGATTTGCTCCGACTCAGACGACCTAAAAGAAGGTCTGTTGGCTCAAAAAGAGCGACGGCCAGCGGTTTTTAAAGGTTGTTAGGCGATTGCCGGTGCAGTGAGCACTGGCGTCACGTCCAGCGTTGAAGTGCTGCTACCGCATTCCTAGCAAGTTCTTCAACGTCGTCATAATCCTCTCGAGACAGGGTGATTTGCCCAACGGCTGCGGCTTGCTCAATGTCATTCAAAGCTTTGGTCAGCTGTGTAGCACCGATATTGCCGCACATAGACTTCAGGGCGTGGGCGTGTTGTCTTAGCACTTCGGTGTCGTCGGTATTTACCGACGAGCGAAGATCGGCCAGGCTGATGGGCAATTGCGCATTGAAAGATGCGATGACCTTTGCGAGCAGTGCGACACCTGCAGAGCCTGGATTGATGGCCAATATCGATTCTATAACGTTCTCGTCAATGGGGCCTTGAGCGGCGGAATGCTCTGATGCGACGCCCTTAACGTTTTCATTACTGACTTTATGTGTCAGCGTTGCACTAATTCGGTTCTCTAGCTGGGTAACGTTGAAAGGTTTGGTCATGAATTCATCCATGCCTGAATTCAATGCCTGCTCGTATTCCTCAGCGCGGGCAGCTGCAGTGAGCGCTATGATAGGTGTCCTAGGGTAGTCTCTCTCAGATTCTATTTCACGAATCAGCTTGGTGGCCTCAAAACCATCCATCACTGGCATTTGGCAATCCATGAGTACCAGGTCGAACCGGTGGCGCCTAAAAAGTGTGACTGCCTCCAGTCCATTTTCGGCAAGGCTCGACTGAAGACCCATAGATTTCAGAATTTCCTGCACTAAGATCTGGTTAACTTTATTGTCCTCAACAACCAGCACGTCGGCATTGATTTGCAAGGCGGGGACGGCTGCCACGGTTTGCGGCGATTTACTCGACAGCGCCTCCTCGAGGTTGCTTGTGGTAATGGGCCTGTGCAAGCCAATCCAGTGTTGGGAATGTAGACGTGGTGACAAGCTTTTTATTGAGGTGGCAAGAATTCGTTTAGCGGAATTCAGGTGCAGTTCAATATCGTCAAGTTCGCTGGGGTTCAGAAGTTGATCGATGATCAGCGCGTCACAGGAGACCTTATCAATGGCCTCAATACTGTTGATGGCAATGGTACGGTAGCCAATCAAAGCGGCATGCGCGGCCGTACTCGCTCTGAGGACCTCATCGTCTGTGAGTAGACCGATAGTTCCGCGATTCAGTGTTGGTCTAGCCTCCGCAATCTCTAAAGGGATGGTGACCAGAACTCGGGTGCCTACGCCAGACTCCGGGGTGTCAATCGATAAAGCACCTCCCAAAACTTCAGCGAAATTTCGGCAAATAGTTAGCCCGAGTCCCGTCCCGCCATATTGCCTAGTGGTACTGGTATCAGCCTGAGTAAACTTTTCGAATACGCGGGCCCGAGCATCATCAGGTATGCCCTCTCCGGTGTCGTCAACCACCATTCGAATATCCCCGGAGGGCTCAACCCCTACAGCAACAACAATGCGGCCCGATTCGGTAAACTTGATCGCATTACCGACTAGGTTTGTAATGATTTGGCGTATCTTTTGCGGGTCGCCTCGGTAGCTTCCGGCCAGAGTAGTATCGGGAATGAAATCTAGTTTTAGCCCCTTTCTTTGAGCCGGTTCACCCTGCAGGTAGCAAACTTCATCAATCACGCTGATGAGGTCAAATTCAACCGATTCAATATCCATTCGGTCGGCTTCAATTTTGGCTAAGTCCAAAATCTCGCTAATAAGATGCAGTAGGGTTTTTCCAGAGTTAAGTGCTGCTCGAGCGAAGCGACTTTGCTGTGGTGTTGTATCTGTTTTTAGTAAAAGCTCATTCATTCCTATAATGCCGTGCAAAGGCGTTCTAATTTCATGGCTCATCACGGCTAAAAATTCTGATTTGGCAACATTGGCAGCTTCAGCGGCTTGCTTCGCTTCCTCAAGATCTATGGTTCTNNTCGCTCACTTGAAAAGCCAGTTCTTTTTCCCTTTCCTTGACTCGGTCTAGAGACTTCCTCATGGACCAAATTATCGCGAACACAACAGTGAGCAAGGTCATATAAAATGCAAATGCAGCGTATGTTGTTTGCCACCAAGCCGGATAAACAGTGATTGGCATCTTAAGCGCATCATAATTCCAGTCCCCTAGAACGCCTTTTGCTGCAATCTCTAGCACGTACTCGCCCGCGTCTAGGTCGGTGAGTGTGACCGTGCGTTCTTCTTTTCGATTAATCCAGTTGTCAATAAAACCAAGAATTCTATATTGATACTGTATGACTTCAGGTGCTACGTATTCGGATCCAAAAAACTCGATATCGGCTATTTTTTCATCGCTGCCTAGAGTGAGGGTGTAGTTAGATAAATCATTAGGAAACTCCCTGTAGTCACCCATTACACTTATTGATGAGAGTCCGACTTTGACTGGTCTTTCTTCTTGATCTGCTGCTGAAGCATCCACTGCGACAACACCCCTGAAACCACCGAAATAAATTAGGCCTCTTGGAGTACTAAAAGACGAGCCAACTAGAAACTCACCATTATTTGCCCCAAATTTGTTTGTGTAGTGGCGGACTTTTAGCGTCTCAGGATTGAATCTTGTCAGTCCTTCGTTGTGGGAGAGCCAATATTGTCCGGTTGCATCCATATGAATACCCATCACCGCATTGCTGGGCAAATTCAAAGCTCTCGATTTATTGGTGACTGAGTTAATCTCTCCTTTGCTATTGCGATCGGCCTTGATCAGCCCGTATCGCAGAGTTCCAACCCACAAGGAGTTGTTTGGTCCGTGCTGAACTTCAATCGTACCTAGGTTCGTAAGATTACTTTCGTCACCCAATGCTAGTGAAGCAAAAGAAGTGTTTTGATAATTGGTTAAGTCACTGTCGAGCTTTGCTATGCCATTCTCATTAGCGACTAGTACTCCATTATCTTTGTCATTAAGTAGCGCAAATACTCGATCGCTTATATTGGAACCTTCAATGCTTCTAAAAGTTCTTGCTACACTGCCATCGGGTTTAACAACGCTTAGCCCTCCGCCGTAAGTTCCAACAATAATGTCGCCATTGTGAGCTCTTCCTAGTGAAGTAATGGCATTGCTATGAAGTCCATCATCACTGGTGGGGTCGTATGGTACTCTGGAGATTGATGTCGTCTCTCTGTCATATCGATAAAGGCCTCCCTCAAAGGTTCCAATCCAAACAACAGCCTCATCTGCAAGTACGGTGGTTGATACATCATCGGCCATTAGCGAATTGGTTGATGAGTTAATGTGTAAAAAGTTTTGGTTTCCTGGTTCTTGAAATGACACCCCGGTATCAGTCGCCAGCCACAAAGTTCCATCGCTAGATACGAATACTCCATTGACCGTGTTGCTCAATATATTGGAATTATTTCGGCTGATGGGCGTCACAATACTTGCCCTAGCCTGAACAAGCCCATTGATAAAGCCGATCCAAAAAGTTGAGTCGTCACTTTTATAAATGCTGTAGACCTGAGTGTCTGATAACCCCTCATTAAAATCCGAATAATTCCGGAAAGTTCGACCCCCGTCGAGTGTGATACTCAATCCTTTGCCGGTACCGATCCATGTTGCATCGTCATCATGAAAGACTGCAGAGATACTGTTTGAGGGAAGGTCTAAAGCATCGTTGCCTGCACTGATTCGTCTTATTGCACCATCTACTAGACTAATTATTAAGATGCCCTGATCCAACGTGGCAAGCCAAATTTCGTTGTTCTGAAGGCTTATCGTGTAGGCCGCCATGGTGGCGATGTCGACACTAATTGGTAATCGAGAGAACTCTAACTCGCCCGCACTCCACTTTAGACGATAGATGCCATGTCCTGAGATTAAGGCAAAAATACCCGAGTCTGAGACGATGATATCTAGAACTTGCGCGTTAAGGTTGAATTGGTTGGCGGGTAGATTGAAGTAGAAAAATTGATCTGTTTCGGCTCTAAAAACACCAATTGCGCCGGTCATCCCTAGCCATACCTGCCCGTTTTCTGACAATTCAAAGGCATGTATGTCTAGTTTTTTCTTTTGTAAGGCTGCTGGTATCACAAACTCTTTTTTAGTGCGGTCAAATCTTGTGAGTGTGGCCGTCGTGGCTATCCACAAGGTCCCATCAGAGGCCTCTTTTGTTCCTAACAAGCCACCGGCTGGCAGCCCGTTTTCCTCAACAAACAAAGAAAGATACTTTTCAACACGCCGTCCGTCGTAGGCATTGAGGCCCTCCTGGGTCGAGAGCCAAATAGCACCGGTTGAGTCCTGATAGGTGTCCGTGACGATGCGCTGGCTTAGCTGGCTGGTTACCGCAGAAGGCCAAAATACCAAATTAGGGCCTTCCGATGATGAAGCAAGAGCGCTGCAACTCCATAAAATGGCTAAGGCTAATATTGCAGTTAGAATTTTCATCTTTCTGACCCTAAGCTGAGCATGGGGCAGGTGTAAAGAATAAAAAAATCCCAAGCACTGAGGGGCTTGGGATTTTGGTCAACTTGTAGCTTGGGAATCGTTGCTTGCGCCTGCGCACCCTTGTGAAAAGTGCGATTTTGTTAGCGAATTATCCATCTTGACGCTTTTTGGTCTGCGTCATTGCGAATGATCCATCGAGAGGCAGATTGATCTACGTCATTTCGGATAATCCACCGAGAGGCCGCCTGATCTGCGTCGTTACGAATAATCCACCGAGAGGCCGCCTGATCTGCGTCGTTACGAATAAT
>ENA-UZWV01003041-UZWV01003041.1-metagenome-genome-assembly--contig:-Day-3-1m-contig-3041_pt1 | contig 15234 bp, 12 predicted proteins | sample MGYA00260342_ERZ794902 | MGnify/ENA metagenome assembly ERZ794902
GTAATCGCTCAAGTAACGCTTTACAAATCATGCAAAAATTAGGCTATACCAATGTGGTAAATGTTGGCGGTATCAATGAAGCTAGAAAAAGATTCGAATAAGGGGAAGTCCATGCGCTACAACCATTGTTTAATAGTGTTTTTATCCTTTTTAATAATTGGCTGTGATCTGCAGCAAGTAGCCATTAATAATAATGATGAGGTTCACAACAAAGATCAGATAAAGACAACATCAACGGTCACAGTAAACCCCGATATATGGCCAAAGCAAACTTCGCCTTTTAAGCGCATACAAATCGAAGAAGAAAAGATCAAAACCTTAATTAGTCAAATGAGCCTAGAAGAAAAAGTCGGTCAGATAATACAAGCCGATATTGGCTCTGTAACCCCAGAACAGGTTCGGAAATACCATTTGGGTTCTGTGCTAAATGGCGGAAATTCCGCTCCAGGCGGAGATAATCGAACAACGCCAGATGCATGGGTGGCACTAGCCGATGAATTTTGGCTTGCATCTACAGATAAAACCAATGGCAGAACAGGTATCCCAGCGTTGTGGGGCACAGATGCCGTTCATGGGCATAACAATATAGTAGGAGCAACCATTTTCCCCCACAATATAGGCTTAGGTGCAGCTAATAATCCAAAATTGATGTATCAAATTGGCAATGTAACTGCCAAAGAAATATTGGTAACAGGATTAGATTGGACATTTGCCCCTACCATTGCTGTTGTTCGCGATGATCGCTGGGGGCGAACCTATGAGAGCTATTCAGAAGACCCAGCTATTGTTAAAGAGTACGCGAAATATTTAGTAGAGGGGATTCAAGGTAAGCTTAGTGACAACAGCTTTCTAGATGAAGATCACCTTATTGCAACTGCTAAGCATTTTGTGGGTGATGGCGGAACTATAAATGGCCGAGATCAAGGTGATAATGTTTCTAGTGAAGAAGAATTAAGAGATATTCAGGCTGCAGGTTACCCTCAGGCAATCAGCAGTGGTGTGCAATCAGTAATGGCCTCTTTTAACAGTTGGCATGGCCGCAAGATGCACGCCTACAAAGAACTCTTAGTTGATGTCTTAGTGGGTCAAATGGGATTTGATGGCTTTGTTGTAGGTGATTGGAATGGTCACGGACAGGTTGAAGGCTGTACCAATGAATCTTGTGCAGCTGCCTTTAATAACGGGTTAGATATGTTTATGGCCCCTGATAGCTGGGAAGAACTCTATATCAATACGCTAGCCCAGGTTAAAGGCGGTGAAATAACAGTCGCTCGTTTAGATCAGGCGGTTAGTCGTATTTTGCGAGTAAAAATACGAGCAGGTCTTTTTAAAGCTGGACTGCCATCAAAAAGAAAATATGCCGGAAAGTTTGATTTATTAGCAGCGCCAGAACATCGAAAAATTGCTCGACAGGCTGTGCGTCAATCTTTAGTTTTGCTTAAAAATGAAAAACAGTTGCTTCCAATATCACCCGCCTCACGTATATTAGTGACTGGTGATGGTGCAGATAATTTAGGCAAGCAAACGGGTGGATGGACACTGTCATGGCAGGGCACTGGCAACAAGAAAGAGCATTTCCCCAATGGTATTTCGATCTTTGATGGCATTGCACAGCAAGTTAAAGTAGCAGGTGGTAAAGCAATTTTAAGTAAAGATGGCGAATATCAGCAAAAGCCTGATATCGCTGTAGTGGTATTTGGTGAGGATCCCTATGCAGAATTTCAAGGCGATCGAGCCCACTTAGATTTTCAATCTGAAGATGGCCTAAAACTATTAAAGAAATTTAAGTCTCAGGGCATTCCTACTGTAGCTATTTTTCTTTCCGGTCGCCCCATGTGGGTAAATCCCGAAATTAATGCCTCAGATGCCTTTATTGCAGCTTGGTTGCCGGGTTCAGAGGCAGCGGGTATCGCCGATGTGCTGCTTACAAAAGCCAATGGTGAAATACAAAATGATTTTCATGGAAAATTATCATTTTCCTGGCCCAGAACTGGTTCTCAGGCAACTATTAACTATGGTGATAAAAATTACAATCCACAATTTTCTTATGGCTATGGATTGAGTTATTTGGATAAAGTTTCGATCGGTATATTATCCGAGGATCCCCAACTTGGCGGGATTGCACAGTCACAAAGTAAAAATTTCCTAAAAGCAGGTGAGCCTATCCTGCCTTGGCGTTTAACTATGCAGGATTCGGGTGGTACCGTGCAGGTAACATCTTCAAAAGCAAACAGTGCAGCAGGCGTTGTTGTTACGAAATCTCAGGATTATTTAGCTCAAGAAGACTCGCGTTTATTTAGCTTTTCGGGTGATGGGATAGTCGCTATCGAAGGAGAGCCAGTGGATATTTCACGTGAATCTAATGGAGATATGGCAATGGAATTGCAGTATCAAGTCATTGGCGATGTTGAAGCCAAAGTTGTCTTGAGTATGGGTTGTGGTGAAAACTGTAAAGGTGAGTTGGATATAACTAAAGAGTTATCCCAAAAAGAAAACCTTGGTTGGCAGACTTCACGTCTTAAGCTAAGTTGCTTTGCAGAAAAGGGCGCTAAAATGGCAATCATTAATGCACCATTTGTCTTAACTGTATCTGGGGAATTACAGCTACAGCTGCACAGCCTAAAAATTGTCAGTAATCAAGGTGATGCAAGTTGCTCGCTATAAAGCCAAGTGAGTTTTCAATGGCATCTAGAAAATAGCGGTAGGTGGGCTTGAATCACTATATTTCTAATGCAAAATAAACAGGGTAGCGATCCGGCGGTGGGGCATTTTTTAAATGCGCCTCTATATGGATTGCTGTCCTTTTCAGAGTAATTTCTTCAAAAAATCAATTTTCTTCGTGAACCCCGTCACAGAAATAAATAAAATTTTTTCCTCTACATAAAATATTGACTAGCCTCTAGTAAAGGCGTGTAGCTGTTTCATTTGTGTATTCCTCTTTTAAAGGGCTATTTCTTCGATTTGCATTCCTAGATGCCAGTGATATTGGCAATTAATTTAATTGGGCTTGCACAGGGAGGTATAAGTCTAATGATCAATGTAGATTGGGTAAAAGTCAGAAAATATATTCCTTTAAGTATTTTGATGATTGTTTTATTTAGTGATTTCGCTAATGCGTTTTTTTGGCCAAATCTATCATGGAACTTTCGTGATCGCGATCGTGATGGTTTTGTCGATTGGGTTGATAACTGTGTTTATGTTCGCAATCCAGACCAAAAAGACACAGATAAAGATGGTAAAGGTAATGTTTGCGATGCAGATGATGATAATGATGGTGTGCCAGATGGACAGGATGCCTATCCGTTGGATCCATTGCAAATAAAGTCTATGAGGTACTGCAGAAGTTATTTTAAAAAGAGACTTGTTTTAGAAAATAATAGACTTAAACAAATATATATTCCGATAGTTGATCCTAGATGTGGACCATCGAAAACCAAGGAACCTGATGCTTCGAAATTAAGATTATTGGGTTTTGATGTTAATAGAAATGGTATTAGAGACGATATTGAAAGAAAAATAAACGCAAAATTTACAGGCAGTATCAGGACGCAAGCGCGAGAAATGGCAAAGCATTATCAAAAAATACTTTCTGGTACACTCAGTCATAAACAGGTTAATCAGCAACTGACTCAGATCAATTACCTCAATGAATGTATTCAAAATAAAACCAATGCCAAGGATGGAGGGTTACAGTTTCTACTACCTGAACAACTTAGCACTGTTGCCCGCACCAGAGCTTACTTAAAAGCTGCCGCCGAAGCTTACGACAAAGGCGGCCCACCCAAGGTGAAACCCTGTGGTAGTTCGGCTAAAACTCGAAGCCAAACTGATTTAAATAGGGCTGTTGCCAGCAGCCAAGGGGGTGGGGTACTAAGCAGCAATTTAGATGCTCGGGCAAGACTTAACCCACCCAACTTAAACGGCTATGAACTCTTTTTTATTAATGGGGTTTTAAATAGTAAGAGAGCGGCAGAGAAAACTGAAAAAAGACATCATGTCAACCAATACAAAAATTTGACCGTACAAAAAGTGTAACTAACAAATTTAAGTTCGCAGAGGCCGCGAATCAAAGTGCAAACTGACAATAAGGGTTCGGAATATGACAATAAATAAAATTACCGCTTTTCTAGTTGCTACAGTTCTTATTCTGCAAGGATGCGGAAGCGGCACAGAAACTCACAAGCCTGCTTCAAATCCCGATCCAGAACCGCAACCGATGAGCATAGTCGATGTCGCTGTGGCCAATGGCAACTTTACTACGCTTGTTTCTGCGTTAGAAGCAACTGGACTAGATGTGACGCTGAACGATATGGATAGCTCATTTACAGTATTTGCCCCAACTGATGATGCCTTCGCACTTCTCGGGGACGATACCATAGCCGGGTTGCTTGGAGACACAGAAACTCTTTCAGACATTCTCACATATCACGTAATTGGTTCAGAAATCGATTCCGCCGCCGCTATCTCCAGCGCCGGTTCAACCGTCGAAATGGTTAATGGTGATTCAGTCGGATTGTCTCTCGTTGGAGACAACCTTCTTGTCAACACCGTGACGGTTACCGCTGTTGACGTAGAGGCCGATAACGGAGTAATCCACGTTATTGACGCGGTTTTGATTCCTCCCTCAGAGAGGGGAACGCCCACCATGAATATCGTAGACACAGCAGTCGCTGCTGGAGACTTCGATACTTTAATCTCTGCGTTGCAAGCAGCAGGTCTAGACGAAACGTTGGCAGACGAAACTCAGACTTTTACAGTCTTTGCACCGACCGATGCAGCATTCGCGATGATCGATCCAGATACTTTAAACCTTTTACTCGCTGACACGATTGCTCTATCAAGTGTTTTGTTGCAGCACGTCGTTAATGAAGAGGTTAATTCTGTCACTGCCTTCACGCTGAATGGGCTTTCAGCCACCACAGTTTCAAGTGCAGACATACCCATTGCGATCAATACTGAACTTGACACTCTTACGTTTGGAGGCGCCACCGTTACAACCACAGATATTTATACTACTAATGGCGTGATTCACGTGATTGACACGGTGGTTGTAGCTGACGTTGAACTCCCAAGCCCACCCACATCAATCGTAGATGTTGCTGTTGGGAATGGTAGTTTTAAGACATTAGTCGCCGCACTTCAGGCCACAGGATTGGATACAGTGCTTGATGACCCCGACGCGACTTTAACAGTTTTTGCGCCTACGGATGCAGCTTTCGCTTTACTGGGTCAGGGAACGGTTGATGCTCTTTTATCTGACACTGATACCTTGACCGATATCCTTCTATATCATGTAATTCAGGGGAGCGCGGTGTTGCAAGATGGCGCCTTAACGGTCGCCCAGTCAGAATCAAATAAGGTTGAGATGGCCAACGGGGCTGAAGCTGCGCTTTCGTTGGCAAATAACACACTGTTTGTTAATAAATCAGCTGTGTCACTTGTTGACGTTATGGCAGACAACGGTGTCATTCATGTCGTAGATCAAGTCATTAGTGTCCCAGCGTCTAAAGGCGAGCCAACACAGACAATTGTTGATATCGCTGCTTCCAACGACGACCTCTCAACTCTTGTAAGTGCTTTAACAGAAGCGGACTTACTTACGACCCTGAGCGATGACTCTGCTTCCTTTACGGTGTTTGCTCCGACTAATGCAGCATTTGAAAAAATTGAAGATTCTACTTTAAGTGGGCTTCTTGCTGATACTGATGCCTTGACTGCTATTTTGTTTAAGCACGTGGTAACTGCCGCAGAAATAGATTCTGTGTCTGCGTTCGCAGCGAACGGGACAAATGTTACCTCGATCGGCGACGACAGTCTTAGTGTCAGTCTTCGGGACTTTTCTCAAACCGTGGATGGCGCCTCAGATGAAGTGGCTTATGACAGAGCCTCCGAAATGCTAGTGGGCGGAACAAATTCCTCGCAGCCAGGACATACTCTATATGTTTTTGATAGTGACCTTGGAACTTCAGGCAGCACTTGTAATGATGGGTGTGCAACTAGTTGGCCACCAGTAGTCGTAGCAGATGGGGAAGTTGACAACATTCCTGGTCTAAGCCTAATTACCCGAGATGACGGTTCCGCGCAGGCTGCCTACAAAGGAAGACCACTGTATTTTTATGCTAACGATACATCAGCTGGCGATACCAACGGTCAGTCGGCCAATAACGCTTGGTGGAAAGTTGACCAAGAGCAAGTAGAACTGCAAGTGCAAGGCTCGGGAGTAACAACGTTCGATCTTTACGGAACGAATGGCGTCATCCATGTCATTGACACGGTTATCACCAACTAAGCGAGAACCAAGATGTAAAATCGCTAAGCCCCTGCTGATACAGGGGCTTTTTTTTGGTCTTTAAGTCAGCCCATGACTAAATTCAAATGCTAGAGCTTTTGAGTCATCTGACATGAAAATTGTAATAAATGAAATTAATGATACTTTAGAGAAAGAAGAAATCGAATGCACTATTGATTTAAAGACAAACACCTTTCAATGCGCTAATGAAAATAGTGAGAATATAGAAGTTTGATTTTTATAAGATTTTTGGTAGCTACGGGTGGACTTAAACCACCGACTCCAGCATTATGAATACAGTTATCCTTGATTCTATGTTCAAATAAATCATGTTATATCAATGACTTAAATTTATATACGCAGATAAAAATCCTTAAATATTCATTCCCTTATTGTTCCCTTTTTTCTCTTAATAATCTACACTGGTGAGATGAGTAAATGGGAATCCAATCAAGAGACTTTCAAGCGTGATTATGGGGTAATCACTATTTACACCCGTTCTGACCATAAGGGTGGAAAATACTATTCACGGATAAAAATCAAAGGTTCAACGGGATATCGCAGGTTCTCAACTGGAGAAACAGAATCTAGATTGGCACTAAGGTTTGCTGAAGACAAATACCGAGAGTTATTGCTTCTTCAGGATAGGACTGGAAACATCCATCACAAGTCTTTCGTTGCAGTAATGAGAGAATGGGAAAAATCGTCTCGCAACTCATCAACCAAGAATCCAAAGTTGATAGACGACTACATTGAAAAAATGGGGAGGTATGCAGTTCCGTTCTTCAAGCGGTTCTCTGGCATTGCCGAGATTCGTGAAGTCCACTTGGAAGAGTGGGTTGATTATCGTAGGTCAAACTATGTGAGGTCAAAACCAAGAGATACGACCATCACTAGAGAGTTATCGGGAATAAAGCAGGTATTTGAGTATGCAGTAACGAGAGAATACCTGCCTACTCGACTTAAGTTTCCAGTGGTAGGTTCGCCACCCAACCCAAGACCTGCGTTCACTAGAGACCAATACAAGAGGTTGTATAGGGGTCTGAGACAGTCCGTAAGGGAGGGGGAGGGTCATCCCGCCCACTACCGTGCAAGGTTCTATCTTCAGCATTTAGTGTTGATACTTGCAAACTCTGGAGTTCGTATTGGTGAGTTAAGAGGTTTGACTTGGGACGATATAGAGTCTCGTAGGGACGGTAAGGGTGTGTTGATGTATGTCCGTGGTAAGACCAAGAAGCGAAGACAGGTTGTTCCGCAACCATCAACCGCAAAGTATCTTCAACGCATCAAAGATTATCGTGAGAGTGAACTGGGTCAACCAGTAGTAACTAATGAATTTGTATTTTGCAGTCTAAATGGTTCACCTGTTCAGAGTTATAAGAAGGGATTCAAGACATTATTGAAGTCTATTGGGTTGACCACAGATGATGAAGGCAACCCGTTTACTCTCTATTCCCTGCGACACACCTACGCAACGATGAGAATCATCAATGGTGTTCCCCACTACTTTATTGCCTCAAATATGGGTACATCTGTTGAGATGTTGATGAAGTTTTATGGTCACTTAGTCAATGAGAGTGTTGCAGATGAGATTACGAAGGTCAGATGATGCACTCAGTCGCAATGAGACACCCAAGTGGTTAAATCTATCATCTAATGGATAGATGCATAGTCGTTGGGGTATAGTTAACTATTGACACTGTCTTTTAGAAGAGACAACATAGGATTTTATAACATAAGAATAGGAGAGTTATTATGTCTGATTGGTCAACTAAAATAAATGTAAGAACTGTGTCTTCAAATCCAATTATCAAACTTTTGAATGTTTTAATTGCGATAATTGAATTTTTGAGTGGCACACGTCGGAGCGGCGTAATGTCGGAAGAAAACGACTGTTTGGTAATTGATACAAAAACTAAGACTCTTTGGTTTTTCCTGAAATCTGAAGATGTGATGAAAATTGCCAAAAGTAGAATTTCAGGTATAAAAGTTTCTACGGTGAAAACTTGGTTTTTCTTCCGATCAACAGTCGTGGAAGTCTATGCATCTGGAGTAACTGACCAAGTAGCATATGAAGTTACGGTAGGGTACAAAGAAATTAAAGATAAAGCAGAGAGTTGGTTGAAGTAATTAATAAACTTGGTGGCAGGTCTAAAATGAATATAAAACATATTGTCGTAATTCTGACTCTAACCCAAAGTGGGATAGTTTTTGCCCTGCCACCAAGCGACCAGGACAATAATTTAACAATTAGCAGTCTGTGGGAAGATTTAAAGACTGAGAGTGCCATATTACTTGAAAAGTCAATTCAGTTTACTTCAAGAGTGGCGGCAGAAATGAATGATGCTTTGGATGCTGAGTTAATCGCACTCAGAGAGTCACAAGTCAAATCATCTGATGTAGACGTTCGAGACAAAATTGACACCATCAGAATTTATGTCGAAAACATTTCAGATTTGAAGAAACATGAGGAAAACGCATCGTCTTTTTCTTTGATTTCCAAGTCGAAAAAAGATTACCGAATAGAGATTGATCAAGTTTTAAAGGAAATTGAACCAATCTTGTTCGATGGTGAAATTGTTGACTACGCCTCAAAAATACGAAACGCTAAGAAACAAACACAGCAACTTCAACAGCAAAAAGCATCCCTGAATGAAGATTTGGTTTTCGCCTCAGAAGAGGGAAGTCTACTCAAATCTTCTAAGGGAGATATTAGGCAAAAAATTGCTCAGGTTGACAGGTTAATTAGAAAATCGGAAGTTTTAATCGATGAACATGAATTTGACTTAAAGAAAAAAATGGACGCGCTGGGTATTAAACTCAGCAGAGCGCAAATTAACGTTTTAACAACTAGAGTTGATGGAGACGAACTTGCTCGCGCTTTTGCAATCTTTGATATTACAAAACAGATTTCCAAAACGCTAGGCAAACTAGTCCAAGAAAATTCATTCAGTGCCGACACTACCGTAAAATATTATGGGACATATGTAATTTTGAGTGAAATACTTGGGTATTCACAGCGCGAGTACATAAGTAAAATTGAAGATATATATCTTCCCGCAATTTCCAAAATCGAAGATAGTATAGAAGATTCTATAAACTTCGCTGAAAATGCACTTGACGACGCTAACTCGGAAGCAAATCGTGTGATTTTAAAGGGTAATATTCGTTCGAATCAATTCAGTTTGGATGTGGTTGAAAGTTATAGAAAAATACTAAAGAATCAAATCAATAATTTAGAAGTCGCCTTGGAGAGGACAAATGAGCAGATTACCGTTGCTTATTCCACTTATGATACCGCTGCGAACTCAGCAAATCTTGTAAATTTAATTAGTGAAACTCAGCATTCGTTTAATCGAATAATGAATCTGCAAGTCCCTGACATTATTCCTTTCGAAAACACTGAACTCGAGTTGAAGTTTCAAGAAATATCTGATCAGATTCTAAATAACGCAAAATCTTAAGTGTTTTCGCATATTCTCTAGGGTATTGCAGATCTTTTCCTAAAAGAGAATTTTTTGGGACCTAAGTAATAGACAGCGTAGTAAGGGTCTTCTTGAGCAACGTATCCATGCCATCATCTGTCAGGTTGGAGCGTTCAGTCCTAAACTCCGCAACCAGTGCTAAAAATTCGTCATATGTTTGATATTTCATACTAACTTGCCATCAGTCTATAAACAGATGCTTTAGACAGTCCATATTCCCTCATCAAATCCTTGATAAGAACTCCCGCCTTTCGTTTCTCACGCATCTCCTCCACTTGGTTAGTCCTTAACTTCTTAGGCGCTCCAAACCGAACTCCACGAGAAAGTGCCGCTTGTCTTCCTTCTTCGCATCGCTCCTTTCTCAACTCGTTCTCAAATTGTGCCAACGAACCGAGGATGCTAAACATCAATCGACCTTCCTTGGTGGTGGTGTCTATATTCTGCTGAATAACCACGAAACCACCAAAGGTCAGACATCCAAAACCAGTCGAGGCTTGCCGAGACAAACCAATATAATACATGCTGCTATAATGGAGGCTAGTATGCTACTGCAATTCGCGGTAAGGTTACTCGGATGTATGGATTTGTGTATATGATGAAGCAAGAGGAAAAAAGGAATTTTAGAAGACATGGAAAAATCAAAACTTACTGAAACAGATATCATTACTAAATTTATTCTCCCCGCTTTAGAAAAAGCAGGCTGGGATTCAATGACTCAATTGCGTCAAGAAGTTAAGTTGCGCGATGGTAAAGTCATTGTTCGCGGTCAAGTCGGCATGCGTAAAACGGTTAAATCAGCAGATATAGTTCTCTACTTCAAGCCTAATATGCCCCTTGCGGTCATCGAAGCTAAAGCAAATAAGCACGAAGTAGGTAAAGGTATACAGCAGGGGCTTGATTACGCACGGCTGCTTGATGTTCCTTTTATCTTTGCTCTATGTGTTTTTCTAGCCAAAAGCCTACAAGATCAACTGAGATTCCTGCAAAAAAATCTTCACCTTTTGTTTTTGTTTAATTGTTTGATGATTTTTCTTCAAAAACTATTTATTATTTAATAAAAAAATAAGGATTCCCATGATGGCATACCGATATCAAATTCTCTTATTTATCACAATTATTATTGGAGGCTGTGGAGCAACAACTGGACAGCTAACAAAAGAAGAACAAGTTCAGGAAGACTTGAGAGTAAAATCAATTATTGAATCTAGGGCACCAAACTCAGACGCTATTTCCTTAGCTCCGTCGAAAGCACCTATACAAAAAACTGGCGAATACTTTTGGAGGGAAGAAACGTGCAAATATAAAATAACAATCCCCGCCTCAGGTAATATCAGAATTTTGGATAAACCTAGTGGCACATATGGTGTTTGTTCTAAGTTGGATTTATATACCCTATCAAGCAAATTGAATATCCTGCCTGCATTAAAGGATGGTATTGAAGTCGATTCCGATGCGCTAGTAGTATTGAAGACCAAAAAATATGAAAGTGGTTACTCCCCATATGCGTTGCTGTACCTTGATTCATTTTCAACTTTAAAAGTCGCTGACGCATCAAACCCTATTGACGATGTGCAATTGCCAAAAACAAATATTTACTTTGATGTCATTGATAATTTAAAGCCTGTATCTCTTCGTCGTGATGAGTTTGAAACCACTAAGGAATTTCAAGATCGAGTTCAAAGAGCGAAAAAAGCTAGTGCAAAATCGGTCGTTTTAAATTATGAACTCAGTATGGGATACGATCCAGATACTGAAACATTTTCAGATTCTTCTTACTGTGGCTCCTATAGTAAAAATCTTGACCAAAAAATACTAAAGGATAATACGAGATATGAAAATCAATCTGGGTCTAATGGTTTTGGTGCTCCGTGGAGTTGGACGAAACAATCAGGAAGCAAATATTTCCTAAAATGGTCATGTGCAAACTATGATGCCATCCCTCGCGTCAAAATGAAGATTAGTGATGCCAGGCGGGAGAAGGGCAATATTATTGCGATAGTGCAGTTAGAGCTAGAGGCAAAATCTTGGAATCGCTCATCAGATTACAAACGAGCAGAGTATGGTACCAGTTACTCTAGAGATATTGATGAGTACACCAAAATAGCGCGGGTAAAGAAATTTTTTGTTGGCAATAAGAAATCAGGTGAGGTTTATGCTGTCCATGATTTTATTAAGCCATTCAAGTCAAAAGTGAGTGGTAGCTCGGGTATGGCGAAATCTATTATCGCTAAAGATATAGAGTATATTCCTGTTTATGTTCCGCAGCCGCAGTATCCGCGACGATCGCAAGTGCGAGGGCAATCTGGCTATGCCAAGGTTCAATTTACCATTACTACTGCTGGTGGAGTTAAAAATCTAGTGTTGATCGAAGAATATCCCGAGGGCTGGGGCTTTGGTAGATCGGCGATAAAAGCAGCAAGAAAACTAAAATACAATCCAGAAATTTTAGATGGTGTGGCTGTTGAGGTGCCCGACGTTAGCTATAAATTCAGTTTCGAGATGGCTAAGTAAGGGGTATTTGTGGTTGGAATATATGCAACAATGCCCGTTTTTGATGTTGTATATTGTAGGTCGAATATACATTACATGTGATACTAATCTTAATTTAAATAGAAGGAAATTAACAGTTAAGATGCCTTGGTAGCATGACAGTTAGATTGAGTTTACGATGAATGATTATTATGTATATGTATATATAGACCCACGGACATATGAGGAGTTTTACTTCGGAAAAGGACGTGGCTCTAGGAAAGATGCTCATCTTTCTGATAACTCAGATAGTGTAAAATCAAAACAAATAAAAGCAATTCAAAATGAAGGTTTAGAACCTATCGTCAGGGTAATAGCCCGTGATTTATCAGAACATGATGCGCTTCTTGTTGAAAAAACCCTTTTGTGGAAATTAGGAAAACAGCTTACGAATATCTCTACGGGTCATTATGCGGCAAACTTTAGACCGCACGAGACATTGCATAAGAAAATTTCAGGCTTTGACTACAAAAATGGTCTTTATTATTTTAATGTTGGTGAGGGTGATTCTCGCTGCTGGAATGACTGTAAAAATTTAGGCTTTATATCAGCCGGTCAGGGTCAAAGATGGCGTGATGCAATTTTAGGCTTTGAAGAGGGGGATATCATAGCTGCATATCTCAAAGGCAAAGGATTTGTTGGGATCGGAAAAATTCTTGCAAAAGCAAGACCTGCCAGAGAGGTAGTAATAAATAACATTCCCTTGTTATCGCATAAATTGGAACAACCAAATTTACAGAAAAACTTTGATGATGACATTCTCTGTGAGTATGTTGCCAAGGTTAATTGGATCAATGCACTGGATGCCGAAGATGCTAAATGGAAATCTAAAAGTGGACTTTTTACTACCCAACTTGTGAGAGCTTCATTAGATAATCAGCCAAAAACAGTTTCATTTCTTGAAGAAAAATTTGATCTAAATTTCGAGGAAATATTAAGTTAGTTTAAGGACCCATTTTTACGTTATCTCCCTGAATGATTAGTCAAATGGTGTTGCAACTTTCTCTTTTAACTTCGCAGCTTTTCATTAATTTGAGAAAGTTGATCAACTATTTCTGCAAGACCTAAAAATAATATTAGTTGAATAGTTCCAGATCCAATTACACCAATACCCCAAATAGCAGAGAAGTTTGAGCTTAGAAATACCCCACAAATGAAAAGTAAAATAAAAATTAGCCAACCCGAAGTTTTAATGAGATCTACAATTGGTGGTTTTGATTTATTATTGGTTGCTGGTATGGAGTTGTTCTGAGAGTTGATTTCATTGGGCGAAGACACCCCAGCACTACAATACTTGCAAATCCCGTCAACTAGTGTAATTTTCAGATATTCCTTTCCACATTGTTTGCATTGGCTTGGAAGATCAGAGCATTCAATACATTGAGTATCATTTAGCATTAAGCTATGGTGCTTTTTTGTTCCGCATGTCTCACATTGTTTTGGCATTTCAATCATATTATTTCTCCTAGTTATAATTTCTTTCTATAGTTGGAACATCATAAATAGACCAGTCAATTTCTGGACTTTGAATAAGGATGCTCGGGCTTATCTGTCTATGGGTAAAAATTCGTTTAATAAATACATTCGTCCATATTTGAATGAGATAAGAATTAGTCGACACATTTATTTTGAGAGACTTGATTTGGAGGCTGTGGCGAGAGACACTGCTCAACGCTACAGATGTCCTAATCAATCTCAAGGAGATATGAAATGGGACAAAGAAAAATGTCAGGGCTCTATAAAAGGGGCAATATCTGGCACATTGACAAACAAATCAGGGGTAGACGAGTTCAACGCAGCACTGAAACAGGGAACTTGAACGAAGCCCAAGCGATTCTGGCTCACATTATTGAGAATGAGCGTAAAGGTAGAATTTATGGTGAGCCAAATCAGCACCGATTCGTTGACGCCGCAAAGCGATACATAAAGGAGGAAACTAAGAAGAGCCTCGATCGTGATATTCAAGATCTAAAAGCTGTGATGCCATTTATTGGTGATTTGGAGATTAAACAGGTTCATTTGGGCTCGTTACAATCCTTCATTGATGAGCGAAAAAAAGCGGGTATCAAAAGCTCAACGGTAAATCGAACATTGAGTGTTGTTAGATCAGTATTGCGAAAGGCAGCATCAGTTTGGCGAGACGATAATGGTCATCCATGGCTGGAAAGTGTTCCGGAAATACCGAAACAAAAATGGGCAGATGGTCGAAAAGCCTATCCAATCAACAGGACTCAGGAAGAGTTATTGATGAAGCACTTAAGCTGCGAAGTGTGTCAGCTAGCGGTATGGTTATTAAATACTGGTCTTAGGCATCAGGAGTTGTTGAACTTACGGTGGAGTTGGCGTCGTAATGTTTCGGAGTTGGATGTTTGTGTATTTGATATTCCTGGTCAGTACACCAAAAATAAGCAGGATAGGGTGTTGGTACTAAATAGTCTGCTGCAGGCGCAGCTTTATGATATGAAGAAGACTGATTCAGATTTTGTTTTTCCGGGCAAGGATGGCAAAAAGCGGGACAGGGTTTTGACTACAAATTGGAAAACAGCAAGAAAAAGGGCTGCTGATGAGTACGAAGAACTAACCGGTAAGCCCGCTGATTGGGGTTTTAGAAATCTGAGAGTGCATGATATGCGTCATACCTTTGCTACGCGATTAAGACGTTCAGGGGTAAGCAATGAGATCCGTAAAGATCTGCTTGCACATGTTAATACGGATATCACAACCTACTACAGTGCCGGTGAGTTAAAGGAGTTACTGGAGGCAGTTGAGCGCTTGGTTGAGAGTGACAAATTGCCACCGAATACACCGGTAAATAAGGGGAAAGTCCTACAATTTCCCTACAATGGTAATATGGAAAGTAGTAGAAAAGTAGCTAAGTAATTGATTTATATGGTAGCTACGGGTGGACTTGAACCACCGACCCCAGCATTA
>ENA-UZWV01003713-UZWV01003713.1-metagenome-genome-assembly--contig:-Day-3-1m-contig-3713_pt1 | contig 15132 bp, 15 predicted proteins | sample MGYA00260342_ERZ794902 | MGnify/ENA metagenome assembly ERZ794902
AAATCTTGAATTTTTAGCACTCAATATTCTTTTAATCAAATGGAAGAAAACCAGTTGTTAAAGTTTCTATTACATAGACTTGGTCTATTAATGATTACACTATTGTTAAGTGCCGTAAGTGTTCTCTATTAATTCTAAATCAATATTAATAACTCAGAGGTAGGAGCTACTTTTTTAAAATTACCAAAAGCAGATGTACGTAGTCATTTACATTTAGCTGGTTCACAAAAAAATTTCAATGAAAAATATCCTGAAGCAAATTTGACTTTTTCTAAAAGTTTTGATGGTCTTTCTGGAATGATAAGTTTTATTTATGAGAAACTTAATACTATTCTGGTTGAAGGTAAAGACGTTATTATTTTTATTGAATTGCTATTGTAAGCGCCATTGAAGATAATGTCACATTATTGGAAGCAAGTGTAGATTTAAATTTGGCTAGTTTTTTTGATAGAAAAGTTGAAAAGATAATATAAATAACACGTCACCTAAAAGAAAAACCACAAATAGATTTTAGACCAGAATTAGGCATTAATAAAGATTTAGAACACGAAAAGGGATATAGTGATGGTATAAAATATATTAAAAGTGGTGTATTTAAATCGGTATACTTTTATGGCCAAGAAATAGGAAAAGATCTCAAACCTTTTGTTCAGTTTTATGATATGTTTAAAGATTTTGGTTTAAAAACCAAAGTTCATATAGGAGAGTTTTCCGATTATGAAAGTATTAATTACACTATAAAATTACTAGCTCCTAATGAATTACAACACGGTTTGAGCGCTGTAGATTCTAAAAAAACAATATACGCTTGAATATATGCCCAACAAGTAACATACTTTTAGGTGCAATAACAAATATCAAAAAACATTCAATACGTCAATTATTTGATTATGGTATTAAAGTAACTGTTAATACAGATGAACCAATACTTTTCAATGTCTCAGTTACTGACGAATTTGTGAAATTAGAAAAATCAAATATATTCACATTTGAGGAGTTAGAAACAAATAGAAAAAAAACTTTTTAGCTCTGTAGAATAAACAAAGTATTCTATGAAAAATTATTAGCTTTAAAAAATAACAATAGAGGTTTGTCAATCCAATAAGTTATCGTAAATTTGCAAACTCTTTTTCGAAAGAGAAATGTTTAATCAATTGTACTGAAGTGGTACAAAATAAATCAAATTAGTGTGGATACATTAAGCTACAAAACAGTTTCTGCTAACAAAGCTACCGTTAATAAGGAGTGGGTTTTAGTTGATGCTGAAGGACAAACTTTAGGTCGCTTAGCTTCAAGAGTAGCAATACTTTTAAGAGGTAAGCACAAACCTAATTTTACGCCACACGTTGATTGCGGTGATAACGTAATTGTTGTTAATGCAGAAAAAATCAACTTAACTGGTAACAAGTGGACAGATAAAAGTTATATCCGTCATACAGGTTATCCAGGTGGACAAAGAAGCCTGACAGCTACTGAATTGTTTGAAAAAGACCCAAGCAGATTAGTAGAGAAGTCAGTAAAAGGAATGTTACCAAAAAACAAATTAGGTGCTGTTCTTTTTAGAAACTTAACAGTTGTTTCAGGTACTGAACATGCTCACGAAGCGCAGAAGCCTAAAGCAATTAATTTAAACGAAATTAACTAATGGAAGTAATTCACAAAATTGGCCGTAGAAAGACGGCTGTTGCTCGTGTGTACGTTGCCAAAGGAAAAGGCAAAATCACAGTGAACAAAAAAGACATGGCGGATTATTTTAGTACTGCAACATTGCAGTACAAAGTAAACCAACCTTTAGCCTTGACTAACAATGATGGCAACTTTGATATTACTGTTAACGTATATGGAGGTGGTATCACCGGCCAGGCAGAAGCAATACGTTTAGGATTATCTCGTGCAATGTGCGAGCTTGATCCTGAAAACAGACTAGTATTAAAGCCAGAAGGTCTATTAACGAGAGACCCAAGAATGGTAGAGCGTAAAAAATTCGGACAGAAGAAAGCGCGTAAAAAATTCCAATTCTCGAAACGTTAATATCCAAACAACACTTAATTCAGAGTCTGTATCAACAGATTCTGAATTATTTTATTTTATTGAAATCGTCGAATATTTCGACAAAACATTAAACCAGTTATTGTTGCTTATCACGTCAAATCGTGAAAGTTTAGTTTAGCATCTAAATGTTAGAGGTCTTTTTAAAGCCACTTTGACATTGCTAATTCAACAGAACGTAAACTATTACAAAATGGAAAAAGTAGAAGTAAAAGAATTATTAGAAGCAGGTGTTCACTTCGGTCACCTAACACGCAAGTGGAACCCAAACATGGCTCCTTACATTTATATGGAGCGTAACGGTATCCATATCATCAACCTATACAAAACTGCAGCTAAGATTGAAGAAGCTTCAGAAGCAATGAAAAAAATCGCTGCTTCTGGGAAGAAAATCTTATTTGTAGCAACAAAGAAACAAGCAAAAGATATCGTTGCTGAAAAAGCAGCTGCTGTAAACCAGCCTTACATTACTGAGCGTTGGCCAGGTGGAATGTTAACCAACTTTGTAACTATCAGAAAAGCTGTGAAAAAAATGGCCATGATTGATAGAATGAAAAAGGATGGTACTTTCAACTCTTTATCTAAAAAGGAGCGATTACAAGTAGATCGTCAACGTGCTAAATTAGAAAAGAACTTAGGTTCTATCTCTGACATGACACGTTTACCAGGTGCATTATTTGTAGTGGACATCATGCGCGAGCACATTGCAATCAAGGAAGCACAAAAATTAAATATTCCAATCTTTGCGATGGTAGATACTAACTCTGATCCACGTGAAGTAGACTATTTAATCCCTGCTAACGATGATGCATCTAAATCAGTAGATAAAATTTTATCTATAGTTACTTCTGCAGTAGCAGACGGATTAAACGAAAGAAAAGCTGAACGTACTGAGAAAGAAGCTAAAGCAGTAGCGCCAGCTCCAGCACCAAAAGCAGAAGCAGAGGCAAAACCTGAAGCTAAAAAAGCAGCTCCAGTTGCAGCTCAAGAAGAAGAATAAACAAATAATTATACAATATTTAAGAGTCGTTTAATTCTTTTCAAAACAGAAAATAATTAGGCGACTTTTTCAAATTTAAATATACTATGGAAAACACAGTGAAAATTACAGCAGCAGAAGTAAACAAGCTAAGAAAAGCGACTGGTGCAGGTATGATGGATTGTAAAAAAGCACTAGTTGAAGCTGGTGGTGATTTTGACAAAGCAATCGAAGTTTTACGTAAAAAAGGGCAAAAAGTTGCAGCAAAGAGAGCTGATAGAGATTCTTCTGAAGGTGCTGCTGTTGCAAAAATTAACGCAAACAAAACCAAAGGTATTGCTTTAGTACTTGGCTGTGAAACTGACTTTGTTGGTAAAAACGAAAATTTCTTAAAGTTAGCAAGTGACTTAGGAGATATCGCTTTAAACCAAAATAGCAAAGAAGAGTTTTTAGCTGCAGATTTCGGAGGAATGACAGTTGCCGAAAAATTAGTTGAGCAAACTGGTGTAATTGGCGAAAAATTAGAAATCAATGCTTTTGAAGTATTAGAAGCAGCCTACGTTGGTTCTTATGTACACATTAACAAGATTGCTGCAATAGTAGGTTTCTCTGCAGTTGTGGATAATATCGAGACTTTAGGTAAAGATGTTGCTATGCAAGTTGCATCAATGGGTGCAACAACATTATCATACAAAGATTTTGATCCTGCATTTGTAGCTTCAGAAACTGAAGCTCGTATTGCAGTCATCGATAAAGATAATATCGAATTAAGGCGTTTAGGTAAGACTTTGAAAAATGTACCAAAATACATTTCAATGTCCCAATTAACTCCAGAAGTTTTAGCACAAGCTGAAGAAGACGCAAAAGCAGAATTAAAAGCAGAAGGTAAGCCAGAACAAATCTGGGACCGCATTTTACCAGGTAAAATGGAGCGTTTTATCTCTGACAACACGACGTTAGATAATGAGCAGTGTTTGTTAGACCAAGCATTTATTAAGGACGAAAAGAAAACTGTTGCGCAATACGTAGCTACTTACGGCGAAGTAGAAGTAACAGGTTTTAAACGTGCTACAGTAGGATAATTAATATTTCCATTATAAAAAAAGCCTTCAGAGTTTTATTCTGGAGGCTTTTTTTATGCTAAAATCAAAAATCAATTTGTTCATAGTCAAATCAATTTCACTTTTAATCTTACTAATAATTATGTAGCTTTGTTCAACTTTCAAAATCGGTAATGAAATACAAAAAAATATTACTCAAATTATCTGGTGAAGCCTTAATGGGAAATCGCCAATACGGTATTGACCCTGAGCGTTTATCAGAATATGCCAATGATATTAAAACCATAACTGACCAAGGTGTTCAAGTTGCTATCGTCATTGGTGGTGGAAACATTTTTAGAGGTGTTGCTGGCGCAAGTAATGGTATGGATCGCGTACAAGGTGACCACATGGGTATGTTGGCAACGGTTATTAACGGTTTGGCTTTACAAAGTGCTTTAGAAGATGCTGGGATACCAACACGCTTACAATCTGCAATTAAGATTAACGAAGTTGCAGAACCTTTTATAAGAAGAAAAGCTTTGCGTCATCTTCAAAAAGGACGTGTTGTAATTTTTGGTGGCGGTACAGGTAATCCTTATTTTACTACAGATTCTGCAGCAGTTTTAAGAGCTATTGAGATTGAAGCCGATGTCATACTTAAAGGCACACGCGTAGACGGTATTTATAACGCTGACCCAGAGAAAGATAGTAATGCTGTAAAGTTTGATCATATTAGTTTTGATGACGTTTTACGAAAAGGACTTAAAGTAATGGACACAACAGCATTTACATTAAGCCAAGAAAATAAATTACCAATTATTGTATTTGATATGAACAAACGAGGGAATCTTCTTAAAGTAGTTTCTGGCGAAAATATTGGTACAGAAGTTAATTTTTAAAATTGGCTTAAAATTTGATAACTTCTAACTAGAATTAAAAATTAATTATCATGAACGAAGAGATTCAATTTATTATTGATACTGCAAATGAAGCAATGGATTCTGCCATTAAGCATTTAGAAAAGCAACTGGTTAATATTAGAGCTGGTAAAGCTAGTCCATCAATGTTAGGTAGTGTTATGGTAGATTATTATGGCTCTCAAACACCGTTAAGTCAAGTTGCAAACGTTAATACACCAGATGGTCGTACAATCACAGTACAACCTTGGGAAAAAAGTATGCTTCAAGAAATCGAACGTGGTATTATGGTCGCTAATCTTGGATTTAACCCAATGAACAATGGAGATACCATTATTATAAATGTGCCTCCATTAACTGAAGAGCGTCGAAGAGATTTAGCAAAACAAGCCAAAGCAGAAGCAGAAGATGCTAAAGTTGGAATACGAAGTGCTCGTAAAGAAGCTAATAACGACATTAAAAAATCAGACATTTCTGAAGATTTACAGAAAAATGCTGAGATTGACGTACAAGAACTAACGGATAAACACGTTACGCTTATAGATCAAATTCTTAGCAATAAAGAAAAAGAGATTATGACGGTATAATTCCGATTATCTTTTATGGTCATCCCTTAACCAAAATTATTTTCAATGCTAAAGCACAATTTTGCAATACTCTTAATATGCATTTCATTCTGTGCTTTTTCTCAAATAGACTCACAAAATAAGACTGAAGAACAGTCCAAAAAAAAAACAAAAGATTCTTTGAAAAAAAGAGTCTTTTTAGAAAATATAGGTCTAGGTTATTTCCCTACAAAATACTTTAATTTCGACCTTAGATATTTAGTAAAATACAATCAATTTGAAGGTTTTAGAACTGGACTTGGTGGTGTTACTAGCGAAAATTTTTCAGACAAATTTCGTGTCAATGGCTACTTGGTATATGGTTTTAAAGATGAACGCTATAAATATAGTATTGGTGGCGGAGTTAGATTAAATAAAAAAACAGATACTTGGATTAATGCTACATATACAGATGAACTGCAAGAAACTGGGAGTTCAAAATTTTTAACTGATAAGCGTTTTTTCTCTTTTTTTGAACCACGTTTATTGAATATAGACTTGTTTCACAGGCACATTACAAAGTCTTTATCACTACAGCATAAAATATCAAATAATCTTTTATCAGAAACTCAACTGGCAGTAAGTCGAGTTAATCCTACTTATAATTATTCGTTTGTTTCTAATGGTGAAGTGTTTAACTCTTTTAGCTTCAGTACAGCAACTGTAAGTTTACAATGGAGTCCTTTCAGTAAATATGAATTTATTGATAAGAAAATTGAAGAAACTGTCGATGGCTACCCGAAATTTACAGCGCAAGTTACTCAAGGTATTTCAGATGTATTTAAAAGTGATTTTAATTTCACAAAAATTGATTTTAGAACAATTCATCAAATTGATTATGGTGATGAATCTTTGACAAGATTTACTTTAGTTGCTGGCTTGGCTTCGGGAGAAACACCATTGACACAACTCTACCATGCTTATCCTAATAATATCAATAAAGAAACCATTTTACAAAGGTTCTCTGTTGCTGGATTAAATAGTTTTGAAACTATGTTTTTTAATGAATTTTTTAGTGACCGCTTTGCTACATTTCAATTTAAACATTACTTAAAGCCTTTCAAAATAACCTCTCACTGGAAACCTCAACTAGCCTTAATCTCCAGATATGCACTAGGAAGCATGAAGTCTATTGACCAACATCAAGGTATAAATTTTGGTACGCTAGACAAGTTATACTCAGAATCTGGTTTTGAAATCAATAAATTATTATTTGGCTTTGGGTTAAGTTTTGCATATCGTTACGGTGGCTATCATTTGCCTTCTTTAGGAGATAATTTTGCTTTTAAATTTACTTTTAATATTTCGCTATAGACTTAGCTCCATTATATTGTTAATTCTATAATAAATCTCTGCCTTTTTTTTACCTTAGCCGCTCATTTATTAATGCATGTTTAAACTTTTTACAACTGGGTTTTGGGAAACTGTTGCACGATTAATTTTGCGTAACAAAATTGCCATTCTTATTACGGTGATTCTGTATACGATATTTTTTAGTATGCAGTGGAAGCATATGCGTTTTACTTACACAGAAGCAAACCTCTTACCTGACGAGCATGAAGTAAATGTTACCTACAACGATTTTCTAGAAATATTTGGAGAAGAAGGTAATCTCATAGTTTTAGGAGTCAAAGATTCTACATTATTTTCTATTGAAAAACTAAATGCTTGGAACCAACTTTCCGAAGATTTTAAATCTTATAAAAATGAGGTTGAAACTGTAGTCTCCATAAAGGATTTACAAAAACTTGTTAAAAACACTAAAGAAGAAAAATTTGACTTAGAGCCATTTATAAAAGATTCGATTACTTCTATTGCACAAATAAAGAAACTTCAAGACGAACTTTTTAAACAGTATCCTTTTTACGATAATTTTCTATTCAATAAGGAAACAAAAACTATTCGTACTGCTGTATATCTTAAGAAAGACATTGTTAATACACCTACTCGAAAGGACTTTGTAATCAACACTTTGAAAAATAAAATTTCCGAATTCGAATCTGCAACAGATCTTGATGTTCGTATTTCGGGGATGCCATACATTCGTACACTAAATTCTCAAAATATTATTGATGAGATAAGCCTTTTTATAGGTGCTGCTCTATTTGTTACGTCATTAATCTTCTTTTTATTTTTTAGATCTTTTAGGGCAACTTTTATCTCGTTAATTGTTGTCTGTATTGGAGTAATGTGGACTTTTGGAATCTTAGGTCTACTTAAGTACGAGATTACAGTTCTTACCGCTTTAATTCCGCCTTTAATAATTGTCATAGGTATACCTAACTGTATTTTCTTAATTAATAAGTACCAGCACGAAGTAAAACTTCATGGAAACAAAATAAAATCGTTACAGCGTGTTATTACCAAGGTTGGAAATGCCACATTGATGACTAACGTAACTACAGCTTCTGGGTTTGCTACATTTATATTTACACAAAGCCAACTTCTCAAAGAATTTGGTATCGTAGCTTCACTGAGTATACTATCTATTTTTATTCTCTGCTTACTTATTATACCTATACTTTATACGTTTTTACCATACCCTAAACCCCGCCACTTAGAACATCTAAATAAGCGCTGGATTAACGGATTTGTAGATTGGATGGAGCGTATGGTAAAGCATCGAAAAATCACCATTTACGTCACAGCATTAATCTTGTTAATTGCCAGTCTTCTGGGAATTAATAAAATTGTTATTTCTGGTAGCCTTATAGAAGATATGCCAAAAAAGACAGAATTTTTTCAGGATATTCGCTTCTTTGAATCAGAATTTGACGGCATCATGCCAATGGAGATTATGATTGACACTAAACGCAAAAAAGGTGTTATGAAGCTTTCGACCATAAAACGGATGAATGAATTGGAAGAGCTTATTGAAGAAATTCCAGAACTATCAAGACCTATATCTGTTGTTAGTTTGGTGAAATATGCTAAACAAGCTTATACCAATGGTAATCCAAAATATTACCAGTTACCAACCAGTCAAGAAAACTTATTTATAAGCTCTTATGTAAAAAAATCTTCCTCAGATATAGATTTATTAAAAAACTTTGTAGATAGTACTGGCCAATACGCGCGCATAACCACCTTTATGAAAGACATAGGTACCGATAAAATGGAGCGTATCGAAGAAGATCTTCAGAATAAAATAAATAAGGTTTTCCCAAAAGAGCGCTATGAAATTACTATAACCGGAAAAGCACTAGTATTTCAAAAAGGAACAAAATATTTAGTACGCAACCTTGTCATCTCTCTAACATTAGCTATTATTCTCATTTCATTATTCATGGCTTATATGTTTAGATCAGTAAGAATGATTGTGGTATCATTGGTTCCTAATTTACTACCACTACTAATTACTGCAGGAATGATGGGCTATTTAGGCGTACCGATTAAGCCTTCGACGATTTTAGTATTTAGTATCGCTTTTGGAATTTCGGTGGATGACACCATTCACTTTTTAGCAAAATATCGTCAAGAATTACAGGCTAACCACTGGAAAATACGTAAATCTGTATACGCTGCTTTAAGAGAAACAGGAGTGAGTATGTTCTATACTTCTATTGTATTGTTTTTTGGGTTTTCAGTATTTATGATTTCAAGTTTTGGTGGTACAGTAGCTCTAGGCGGATTAGTTTCTGCGACTTTACTTTTTGCAATGCTTTCAAATTTATTATTATTGCCTTCATTATTGTTGTCACTAGAACGTAGCATAGCTAATAAAGAAGTATTAAAAGAGCCTTCAATAAATATCATTCCTGATGATAATAATGAAGACGATACTGAAGAAAAAAAATAGACTACGATTTTAAAAAAAAATAAAAAAATGAATACTAAGACTGTATCAGAATTATTAACACAAGACATTACGCTACAAAAAGTTAGCGTAAAAGGTTGGGTCCGGACATTTAGAGCCAACAGATTTATAGCACTTAACGATGGTTCAACTATAAATAATATTCAGTGTGTTGTTGATTTTGAAAATTTTGATGAATCACTTTTAAAACGAATTACAACCGGTGCAGCTTTGCATATCGAAGGCGATTTAGTAGAAAGTCAAGGTAAGGGTCAAAAGGTTGAAATCGTAGTCTCCTTAATTGAAGTATTGGGAGATTCTGATGCAGAAACATACCCTATTCAGCCCAAAAAGCACTCGTTTGAGTTCTTGAGAGAGAATGCTCATTTACGAACTCGCACAAATACATTTAGTGCAGTTATGAGGATAAAGTCGTCTCTATCTTTTGCGATTCATAAATATTTTACAGAAAGTGGATTTTACAATATGCATACGCCTATTATTACAGGCAGTGATGCAGAGGGTGCCGGTGAAATGTTTCGTATAAGTAGTCTAGATCCTAAAAATCCACCACTAACTGATGATGGTGATGTAGATTATACTCAAGATTTCTTTGGTAAAGAAACTAATCTTACTGTTTCTGGACAATTAGAAGCAGAAACATACGCCATGTCACTAGGTAAAGTTTACACTTTTGGACCAACTTTTAGAGCTGAAAATTCAAACACTTCGCGTCATCTTGCAGAATTCTGGATGGTAGAACCTGAAGTCGCTTTTATGGACTTGGCAGGTAATATGGATTTGGCAGAAGAATTCATGAAATCAGTTCTTGACTATATATTAAAGCATAATACCGAAGATTTAAAATTCTTAGACGACCGTTTATTCAACAAAGAGAAATCAAAACCACAAGCGGAACGAAGCGAAATGCGTTTGATTGAAAAGTTGAAGTTCGTTACAGACAATAACTTTAAACGTGTCAGCTATACTGAAGCTATTGATATACTCAGAAATAGTAAACCAAACAAAAAGAAGAAATTTAAATACCTTATAAGCGAATGGGGCTCAGATTTACAATCTGAACATGAACGTTTCTTAGTAGAAAAACACTTTAAATGTCCTGTCATATTGTTTGATTATCCCGCAAACATCAAAGCTTTTTATATGCGTTTAAACGAAGATGAAAAAACGGTCAGGGCAATGGATGTTTTGTTCCCTGGAATTGGTGAAATTATTGGTGGATCACAGCGTGAAGAACGTTTAGAAGTATTAAAGGAAAAAATGGCAGCTTTAGATATACCAGAAGAAGAATTATGGTGGTATTTAGACTTACGTAAATATGGTACTGCTGTACACTCAGGTTTTGGACTTGGTTTTGAACGTTTGGTTATGTTTGCAACTGGCATGAGTAATATCCGTGATGTTATTCCTTATCCACGTACACCACAAAATGCTGAATTTTAATCGCATCATTATTATGCTTTAAGTTGCTTACTTTCAATAATTTGTAAAGTAGTATCAAAAAAAGTTTTAAATTTTTTATAAAACAATCTAATAACGGTATAGTTTTAGATTGTTTTTATATTTTTAAACTAAATCAACCAACCGATGCTAAAACAATACTTACAATTTAAGTTATCACAAAAGCTATCACCGCAACAAATACAACTCATGAAGTTGATTCAGTTGCCAACCCAAGCTTTTGAGCAACGTTTAAAGCAAGAGTTGGAAGAAAATCCCGCCTTAGATACCGGAAAAGAAAGTGACGCTAAGGATAACGAATTAGATGAATTTGATAACTCTCAAGACGATTATAACGATAACGATACTATTGATACTGGAGATATTAATGTAGATGAGTATTTAAGCGACGATGAAATCCCTGATTATAGAACACATACCAATAATTATAGTGCAGATGATGACGAAAAATCAATCCCTTATGCTGCTGGCACTTCATTTACACAACATTTAATAAGTCAGCTTAATACATTTAGACTCAATGATCAAGAGTATGAAATTGCTCAATTTTTGGTTGGTAGCGTTGATGAAAGTGGTTATATACGTAGGTCATTATCAGACATTACAGACGACTTGGCTTTTACACAAAATATATATACTGAAGAGTCTGATGTAGAAAAGGTATTGGGTATCGTTCATCAATTAGATCCCGCTGGTGTTGGTGCTCGAAACCTTCAAGAATGTTTAAGTATTCAACTTAATAGGAAAGAACAGCATCCAGATGTGGCATTGGCTACTAAGATTATAAATAAGGCCTTCGATCAATTCACTAAGAAGCATTACAAAAAATTACTTCAGAAATTTAGTGTTACCGAAGAACAACTCAAAGACGCTATTGAAGAAATAGAAAATCTTAACCCTAAACCTGGAGGTTCTTATGCGGGTAGTAATAGAATGGTTGAACATGTAGTACCAGATTTTGCTATTAAAATTGTCGAAGGCGAATTAGAGTTGACTTTAAATGGAAGAAATGCGCCAGAGCTTCATGTCTCTCGTACTTATAATAATATGCTTAAAGGTTACAAAGAATCTAAAGAGAAAACAAAATCTCAGAAAGATGCGGTAATGTTTATCAAACAAAAATTGGACGCAGCAAAGTGGTTTATTGAGGCTGTGAGGCAGCGTCAACAAACACTCTTTGTAACAATGAGCTCTATTATGCATTATCAAAAAGAGTACTTTTTGACTGGTGATGAGCGCAATCTAAAACCAATGATTCTTAAAGATATTGCTGATGAAATAGAAATGGATGTTTCTACAGTATCTAGAGTTGCAAACAGTAAATATGTAGACACACCTTATGGTACAAAATTAATTAAAGAATTTTTCTCTGAATCTATGACAAACGATCAAGGTGAAGAGGTCTCTACTAGGGAAATCAAAAAAATTCTAGAAACTGTTGTTGAAGAAGAGGATAAGAAAAAACCTTTAACTGACGATAAACTAGCAGGAATTTTAAAAGAAAAAGGTTATCCTATTGCAAGACGAACAGTCGCGAAATATCGAGAACAACTAGATATACCTGTGGCGAGACTACGAAAGAAAATTTAATTATTACAATTCTCGCAATAGTTAGCTCTTAGGTAATCGTCCTTTAGAAGCTGAAATGTTATGCCATCTTTCTCGGGCGAATCAAATAATTGACAATAACGATTTTTATTAATGTTGACTGCATTGAGCATGATAGCGCGATACGCTTCTGTTTTAGTAAGTTCCTTATTTATTAGTGTAAGATTCAGATAATAGAATAATAAATCTTCGTCTACCTCTATTTGTCGAGCCTTGTTGGATAATAATTCTGCAGCAGCTTCCACATTTGCATAATACGTTAAAAACTGCGCCAAACTGAAATAATCAAAATCTGTGAGTGGTAATTTCTGGTATATTGATTTAATCTGAATAACCGATTTATCCTTATTTGCATAATCCCTTTTACGATTAAAGTTTTCACTCTGAATGATATGAAAGTTAATCAGCATCCTATTAATTAGTGATTTTGAAACATTATAATTCTCAAGGTTATAGATTTCATCTTTAAATAATCCTGAGTTTACCTTTTCGATGTTATAACGCCATATCTTAAATTTTATAGCTGCTAAATTGTATCTAATTCTAGGGTTTTTAGGGTCTAACTTTTTTAGTGCTTCAAGTTCATTTCTGACAATAACAATTTGTCTTTCATTTAGTTGGTATTTAATAGCACTGTTCTTGTTTAAAAAATTAACAAAATTAAGCTGCATAGGTACTTCCAGCTGTTTTAAAATATCTGGAGACACTTCGCTATTTTTCAATTTTTCGAAAAGAGAATTCTGAATTATATTGGCTTCATCTAACTGGTTTTCTTTTATAGATTGGTTAAATAATGACACCAATTGGTTTGCCGGCATAGTTTTATACTTGTCCTTTTTCTCCAGTTCTAATGTTATTAAAGCCTTGCGATGATTCTTTAAATAGGATTCCATTTCACTTGAAAATGCTCCTACCAATTTTGCTTTTATTTGCGCCTTACTTAAAGATTTTAAACTTTCGTGTTTAGTGCCTTCAATGTCATTTAAGAATTCGACCCAATTTTCTGAAGAAGATATATCCGTTTTAATTGTGGGTTTCTGATATGTTTGTATGGCTTTCGCAATACTGTTTGCACGTCCTTCTTGTAATTCTACATTTCGTTCTAGACTTCCTTCTACAGAAGCATACGCCTTAATATTTATTGTTTTTATATTAAAATCTGTAAGATTTAAGGAGTCATAAACTGGTTTGATGTCCTCGGGAGAATACACTGACTTATTTTTTTCAAAAGGTATTTTAAACTTTAAAGTTTTGTGTCTAATCTTTACATTTTCTTCGCCCCCACTTACTAATTTTTGATTTTTGAAACTTACAGAATCTAAGTACATACCCATGTCCAATAAATCCCATTTAAAGGCTTTTAGGTTATATATCACTTGGTATCTGCACAGAGTCTTATTACCTAAAAACAGGATATTATACTCTAGTTCTTTCCCTTTAAGTTCTGAAGGGATTTTACCAATTAACACTTTAAATCTATCTTTTTCGTTAGGGCGCAATCCACTTTTAAGACGTTGTGAATATACGGGTTATAATAACGTTCCGCTTATTTGGCCTCTTTCAATTGTGGTAACATTACAGCCATAAATATCTTTTACAACCACATCAATGGCTAAACCATCCGTAGTATTTTTAAATAGTTGACTAAACCACTTTCTATCATTAGTTTCAATGTACAAACTTCCGTTTTCGTTAATAATAGAAAACTTTACTTCTTTGGGCTTCTGACGAAAAACATTGAAACAATTATTACAAGCCTTATTACGTTCTGCTTCTGTTTTTGGGAATACAATTCTATAATTATCTTCTTGAGAAAAAGAATGGTTAATTATAAATAAAAAAATAAAAGTTGAAAGGATATATTTTAAATTCATCTTATACTAATTTCTGTAACTGAAAAATAGTAAATTGTAATTACTATCAATAGCATAAAAATCTATTATTTTGAATTTAAATAAATTACTTTTGCTAGACAGCACATGGACTTTATTTTAAAAAGCATATCATATATTTTACATCCACTAATAATGCCTTTATTGGGCGTGCTTTTTTATTTTTCTAAAACACCACGTTTTATTCCTGAAAATATTGTTAATGCTAAAATATTTTCGACCATGTTATTGACAATGATATTACCAATATTGGTGTATTATTTACTTAAAACATTAAAAAAAGTTGATAGTATTTATCTTAAAAATACAAACGAAAGAAAACTACCTCTACTAATTAATGCTTTTATAATAAGCTTAGTAATATTAAGAGTCTTTACATCTAATGAAATTAAAGAACTCTATTATTTCTTCATTGGTATATTAGTATCTACCCTCGTTTGCTTTGTCTTAGCTGTTTTTAAAGTCAAAGCTAGTATACATATGTTAGCTGCTTCTGGTTTTTTTATGTTTGCTCTAGCATTAAGCATAAATTTTAAAATAAATATTAATGGAACTATCGCTTTGATGATGGTTTTATTAGGCGCAATTGCTACGTCTCGTCTGCATCTTAAAGCACACACCTATCCTGAATTAATTATTGGTGGTTTAATCGGTATAATCCCTCAACTGTTACTCTTTAATACTTGGTTATAATATATAGAACATTACTCCTATTCTTAGCGCTTTTGAGTCTATAGATTGACCATTTAAAAGCGATGTGT
>ENA-UZWV01037070-UZWV01037070.1-metagenome-genome-assembly--contig:-Day-3-1m-contig-37070_pt1 | contig 15126 bp, 15 predicted proteins | sample MGYA00260342_ERZ794902 | MGnify/ENA metagenome assembly ERZ794902
GCGGGAGCCAGAGCTCTCTGGCGCGCCACCGGCATGAAGGATGATGACTTTAATAAGCCAATGATCGCCATCGCCAACTCCTACACACAATTTGTGCCCGGTCATGTTCACCTAAAAGACATGGGTGATCTTGTCGCAGCTGAGATTGCCAAAGCTGGCGGTATTGCCCGTGAGTTTCATACCATCGCAGTCGATGACGGCATCGCCATGGGCCACGATGGCATGCTCTATTCCTTGCCCTCGAGGGATATTATTGCCGACTCTGTAGAATATATGGTCAACGCTCACTGCGCCGATGCGCTGGTGTGCATTTCCAATTGTGACAAGATTACCCCGGGAATGTTAATGGCGGCGATGCGCCTGAATATACCGGTTATCTTTGTCTCCGGCGGACCTATGGAAGCGGGTAAAACCAAGCTGGCCGAGCATAAACTCGATCTGGTTGATGCTATGGTTATTGCGGTTGATGATACCGCCAGCGATGAGAAAGTAGCTGAGTACGAGCGCTCCGCCTGCCCAACCTGTGGTTCTTGCTCGGGTATGTTTACCGCTAACTCGATGAACTGCCTGACTGAGGCCTTAGGCCTCTCGCTGCCGGGCAACGGCACTGTACTGGCTACTCACTCTGATCGCCGTGAGCTGTTCCAGGAAGCTGGACGCACTATCGTTAAGCTGGCGCGTCAGCATTATGACGAAGATGATTACTCGGTACTGCCGCGCTCAATCGCCAACTTCAAAGCGTTTGAAAATGCCATGACTCTGGATATCTGCATGGGTGGATCAACCAATACTATCCTGCACCTTTTGGCAGCGGTTCAGGAAGCCGGCATTGAATTTGATATGGCGGATATCGATCGCCTGTCACGGGTTGTGCCACAGCTTTGCAAAGTGGCACCCAATACGCCGGAATATCATATTGAAGATGTCCACCGTGCCGGCGGCATTATGGGTATTCTCGCCGAGCTCAGTCGTGCCGGACTGATTCACAATGATATCCCTACAGTGCACTCTGCTACGCTGAAAGACGCCCTGGATAAATGGGATATTGTCAGCGGTCAGGTCAGTGAAGAGGTCAAGACCTTTTACAAAGCTGGCCCTGCGGGCATTCCTACCCAGACTGCTTTTAGCCAGAGCACCAGATGGCCGTCACTGGATGCCGACCGTGCCAATGGCTGTATTCGCAACCTGGAAAACGCTTTCAGTCTTGAGGGCGGCCTGGCAGTCCTCACCGGCAACCTCGCTCCGGATGGCTGTGTGGTTAAAACCTCTGGCGTCGATGAGTCTATTCATGTTTTTGAAGGCCCGGCCTTTATCACTGAAAGTCAGGATGAGGCAGTTGCCTGCATTCTAAATGATGAAGTAAAAGCGGGTGATGTGGTTATTGTGCGCTACGAGGGACCCCGCGGAGGCCCGGGGATGCAGGAGATGCTCTACCCGACCAGTTATATTAAATCAAAGAATCTCGGCAAGGCCTGCGCACTGATTACCGACGGTCGCTTTTCTGGCGGTACCTCGGGTTTATCGATTGGTCATGTCTCACCTGAGGCTGCTGGTGGCGGAAATATTGGTCTGGTCAAGCAGGGTGATATGGTGCGTATTGATATTCCCAATCGCAGTATTGATGTCCTGGTTTCTGATGAAGAGCTTGCCAGCCGTCGTCAAGCGCAGGATAAAGCTGGCTGGAAGCCGGTAGAGGATCGACCGCGCAAGGTTTCGGCATCGCTCAAGGCCTATGCAAAACTGGCAACCAGTGCCGACAAGGGTGCGGTGCGAGATCTCAATCAATTGTAATTGCCAGCGGTAATGCAGACAAACAAAAGCCCGGGACTCTTGTGAGCACCGGGCTTTTTTATTGACTACTTTAATCGCTGCTGGAAAATTGCTACTGAAAGTAGGCTGCTGACTATTTACTGCAGCTTGGGACTGTGGCCCCCACATCGCGCAGCTTCTGGAGTCGATCACCCTCAGCCTCAGCATAACGAATCCACTGCTTCGGATATCGCTTACTCTTTTCAGACTTGGCCACTTTCAGGGATTTCTTAAAGGCGCCAATTGCATCTTTGTAGCAGTGCAGGTTGATAAGCGCATTACCCATCACCAAATAGTTGGCTTCCGGACGTTTTACGCCGCCCTTTTTGGCCGCGCGTCTCGCAGCGCGGTAGGCATCGGAGTCTCGACCAAGGTCGAGGTAAATACCAGCCAGTCGCGCCTGGAGGTTACCAGTATCGGATTTCTTTGAGGCACCCTCCAAGGCTTTAACGGCATTGTTGAGATCTTTTGACTGGTACCAGGCAGTGCCCAGCACTTCAAGATTCTTTGCCGAGCTCTCAATAATGCCGTCGATCATGCCCTTTTCAATGATGGTCGCTGCACGGTAGGGAACCTCGGCACCCAGGTACATGTAAGCCATGCTCATAACCTGGTTTTCTTTGGTTAGCTCACCATTCAGGTAGACAACCTCACTGGCAACCAGGCGATCCATCTCACGCTCGCGCTGACCATACATACCGCCAAGTTGGCGCCAGTAAGTCCATTTCGGATAGTGCTTAACCAGTTTTTCAAGAATACTGATGACCTTGGGATAGTTATTCTTTTCATAGTAGAGAACGCGCTGCAGTCCCCACCAACCCTCTTTGGGCAGAACACCTTTTGATTCAACATCAGCAATAGCCGCCTCGACCATTTCCAGCGATTCCGCTTTGCGGTCCAACTGATAGTAAATCTGCCCTAACAGCATTCTCGCGTCAGCACCGACAATTGCCGATTCACTCATCCAGGCTTCAAGCTGGAGGGCCGCATTGCGATAATCTTCCTGAACTGTGTAGAGCTGTGCCAATGTGTAACGAGTATCCAGCTTCAGCTCTGGGGGCGTACCCACACCGTCAACAACACGCTTGTAAGACTGTATGGCGCTATTGAAGTCCTCGAGCGAGTAATGAACATAGGCGGCAAATTTCCACACCTGCGTCTGCTCGTAGTCAGTTTTACAGGTTTTGGCATTGGCCTCGATATCATTCAACATCTCAAGAGCAACAGCCCATTCCTCTTCTTCGAGTTTTGGCTGAACTTTTTCCAACGCTTTTGCGCATCGAGCACCTACTGACTGGCGCTTGCGGGTTTTTACATCTTTGTATTTAGGTTCTTTCTTTTCTTCTGCAAATACCGCAGTACCTAATGTTGACTGTGGCTCGACCACAGCGACCATTAGCGGCAAAACAAAAGCAGCGCCGAATACGGCTAGAATCTTTGTGCTTCTAGACATCAGTTACTCCTTATTTCGCCATCTGGAAAGTAAATTTATACATCACACCCGGAACTTCCTGGCCTACGCCATCGACAACCCGCGGGTTGTACTTAAGCTTGGATGCAGCTCTGAGTGCCGCACGACCAAAACCCCAACCCTCGGGATATTCTTCCATCAAAACCGGATCTCGCACTCCGCCAGTGGTGGTAATAACCACTTGGATAACCGCATAGCCCTCTTTACCACGTGTTTGCGCCCGGCGCGGATACTGCGGCTGGGGAACGTACACAGGAATGTAATCGGAATCGCGGGCAAAACCACCAGCACCACCAATTTTTAGATTGGCGTTGGCTGCTGGTGCCGCCATGCTTACCGCATTTTCAGGCACTTCGAACTCTATATTTTCTTCGGGAATTTCCGGTGGCGGTGTTTCCGGGTCTTCGGGCTTTTCAACTTCTGTCTGTTTTGCATTCTCGGTCAACTGTCTATCGACATGCAGAAAGTCAGCGATTTTAATCGTTTCCTTTTCATCGATATCTTTATTACCCGAGTCGATCAACTTATACATGAGGATAATCAATGCAAAGGTGACCAGAACGCCAAGTGCAGCAGAAATACCAACTCTGATAACAGCCATACTTATAAACTCAGTCTTTTTCTACCGAAATGGCCACCGGTCGAATGCCGATATCTGATGCGACATCGGCGACCTTGGCGACTACTTCAATATTTGATTCATTGTCGGCCTGGATAACCATGCCGCCCTTTGGATTTTCGTTGTACAACCTGCTTAGATTAATTTTTAACGCGGTAGTTTCAACACGCTTCTTATCAATCCAGATTTCATTGTTATCGCTTATCGCTACCAAAATACCAACTTTTTTGTAGGATACCGCGGTGTCTGCGTCAACTTTGGTCACGTCAACACCGGGTAGTTTGATAAAAGATGCTGTCACAATGAAAAAGATCAGCATGATAAAAACCACGTCCAGCATAGGGGTTAAATCGATTGCTTCACCCTGCGGTTGTGATCCTTTTGTTCTATTACGCATAGTTTTCTCTCACAGAAACCTTGTCTTCGACAGGCTCCGGTTAGTGATCCATGGTCAGGTGATCTTCCAGCAGCTGCTTCTCTCGCTCTGTGGAGCGCTCGACATAGGTCATGCCAAACACCCCTGAGAGTGCGGCAACCATACCCGACATTGTCGGTACAGTTGCCTGGGAAACACCGCCAGCCATCGCCTTGGCGTCACCGCCACCCGTGAATGCCATAACGTCAAATACCACGATCATTCCGGTTACTGTGCCCAGCAGACCAAACAGTGGCGCCAGAGCAACCAACGTTTTAATCATCATCAGATTTTCGTCGATCTTTAAACTTACTTCTGAGATCAACTGTTCTCTAATTTGATGAGCACGTTTGGATTTGCGCTCGGAGCGCGCTTCCCAATGATCTATAGCACCCTGCACGTCCTGGATAACGTCGGTTTTGAGATACCACATGCGCTCGAAGAGGAGAGTCCACATCACGAACAGCAGGACGACGATGGCCCAGAGGACCATCCCACCTGAATCCATAAACTTCCCAACTTCTGCCAGAGTATCAACAAAAAACATCTTAACGGCCCTCTACTGAACCAGCCACAATGCCAGCACTCTGCTCTTCAAGGATATGAAGGATACGCTGTGCTTTTCCGTTGACCAGGGTGTGCATCAGTACAGTTGGGATGGCAACAACCAGACCCAGTACAGTGGTAATCAATGCCTGGGAAATACCGCCTGCCATTGCCTTGGGATCACCAGCACCAAACAGTGTGATCATCTGGAAGGTAATGATCATACCGGTAACCGTACCCAGCAGACCTAGCAGCGGCGCCACCATGGCAATAATCTTGAGCAGGCTTAAACCGGACTCAATCGAGGGGCGCTCTTTTAGCACCGCCTCATGAAGCTTGAGCTCCAGAGATTCTGCATCCAAACCAGGGTTGGCCTGAGCAACTGCCAGTACACGACCTAGTGGGTTGTCTATATTCGCTGTGCTTGAATCTTTCAGCTGCGAAGATACCTTGGCAGAGACACCTTGCAGGAAGATAAAGCGCCATACGGCAAGCAGGATAGCGATGACAAATACAGTGGTGATGACATAGCCAACGATGCCACCAAAGTGCCAGCGCTCAACCAGTGTCGGGGTGTTGATCAGTGCACGCAACAGACCACCGCCGAGAGGACCCGTAGGATCGAGACCCACCTTGGTAAAGCCTTCTACAGCTTCTTGAAGATCGGCAGCACTGCCCTGGTGTCCAGATGGCTGACGAGCCAACTCGGATACCAGGCCATTCTCCGGGCTGTACTCGAGGTACATGCCATCGGCCATCAGGTTATAGGTACCAACACGAACAACTTCCATCTCTTGCTGTGAGCCATCAGCTCGCAAAACCGTGCGGTTGAACTTAACAACTCGACCACTTTCAACCATTTCACGCTGCTGCTCGTACCAGAGCTTTTCGATATCATTGATTGAGGGCAGGCGAGTGTCGCTGCTCATCTTGTCAATCAATTCGTCGAGGAACTCTGTTCGACCGGGGATCTGGGCGCTGACAATTGACTGCGTCAGGTTGGCGCGAATATCACCAGCGGCACCGGTCAGGTGACCGAAAAGCTCTTTTAGTGAGCCGAGACGCTTGTCACGTTGCTCGCGCAGAGCGGCAAGTTTCAGGTCGTTGTCGCGAATATTCTGCTCGAGACGATCTGAGCGACGCTCTTCGGCGGCTTTGGTTTTCTTGGCCTGGGAAAGCTGTGCGGCCTGCTTGCGCTGGTCGCGTTTGAAATCAGCTTCGCGCTGGCGGTACTCTGCAGACTCAGAGATCTTTGAGCTCTCAATCATTTGCAGCAGTTCATCAAGGGTTTTTGCATCCTGTGCCAAGGCTGGCATGCTTAGCGAAGCAGCAGCGATGAAAGCGGCACAAACTTTAACGAATTTCATGTTCATTGTGCTGTCTCCGGGGCAGTAATTGGCATTTCCAGAACATCCTGCGGCGCTAACTTCTTAGCGATACGAATGCCTTGGTCTACAGGGCGGCGGTAATCAGAACCCAGCGTTTCCCAAGAATTGGTCGCTTTGTTCCAGGCACCGGTCTGTGATTTGTCTTTTGTCTGATACATCAATGCAACACGACCGATACGCAGCATGTCCACTTCAACTTCAGAACCGTCGCTATTGATATCGACCAGATCGCGATAGGTTTCCAGAGACAAGCTGTATTCAGATTCAATATCGTAAAGCTCTAGGATCTGACGGAATTTTTCTGCCGCAGAGAACTTGGCGCTATCGAGGTTATCGAACAGGACTTCAATCGCCTCTTGACGCTGTTCTTTCTTAAAGGGTACGTCCAGAGCAATAAACTCTTTAAGTCCCTTGAGCATATTTTCCATCAGTGGCGAGATACCTCGCTCAATGATGGTGGCATTCTCAATTGACTCTTCGAGCTCAGCCATCATTTGCTTCTGGCTGTCAATTTGACGCTCAAGCTGTGAGTTGTAGACGCGCAGACTTTCGATCTGCTTGTTTACTTGCTTGAACTCTTGCAACAGGCCATCTGTCTTATCGGCGATGCCGTCGACTTTTTCCTGTGAAGATTTTGCCGCCTGAACTTTATTGGCGCCGGCTTTTAGCACATCACTTACTTCAGCGGCCTGAACTGCAACAGCAGTTGTGCCACCAGCAAGAATGGCAATAAATGCCAGTGCCTTTAGTGGTTGGTTTTTCATAGTTCCCTCAACTTGGGTCTATCGGATTGATGATCTTTCGATGTCAGAGTTGGAACTACTACACCCCTCCAAATCCTGACAAATTATTTTTCGGCCACCTTTTTAACAGTCTGTTGTTCAAGAATCAATTTGACAGCCAAAATAAGTTACAGATGACAAACTGAATGATGCAATTTGTTACATTATGTAACAACTACTTTTTTATTCTCTCCAGTACAACAAACTTATAGGGGTGACTATCGGTTACTTGCGGCAACTGTTCACTCACCTGATGCCACTCTTGGGCATCAAATTCCGGAAAAAAGGCGTCTCCCTGAACCTCGGCCTGCACCTCAGTCAAATATAGTCGATCGGCCACGGGGAGTGTCATACGATAAATCTGTTCGCCGCCAATAACCATGGCTTCGTCGACACCTGCACGAGCGCAGGCCAGCTTGCCCAGTGTCATAGCCTGCACCAGGGTCTGGGCCACTTCAACGCCCTGCGCCTGCCAGCCGCTATCCCTGGTGATCACTATGTTGGTGCGCCCGGGCAGTGGTCGGCCAATTGAGTCGAAGGTCTTGCGGCCCATTATGATCGGCTTGCCCATAGTCACCGATTTAAAATATTTAAGGTCTTCAGGCAGGTGCCAGGGCAGCTGGTTATCTATACCAATGACACCGTTGCGACTGACTGCGACAATTAGGGAAACTTTCATTAGACAGCCACCGGCGCAGAGATTGGTCCATGGGACTGATAGTCGACTAGCTCAAAATCGTCATAGACAAAATCAAACAGATCATCGACCTGAGAGTTTATCTTTAAGGTCGGCAGCGGAAAGGTGGTGCGTGAAAGCTGCTCCTCAACCTGATCCATATGGTTGCTATATAAGTGGGCGTCACCAAAGGTGTGTACAAAATCGCCCGGCTCTAAGCCCGTTACCTGAGCGATCATCAGGGTCAACGCGGCGTACGAGGCAATATTGAATGGCACGCCGAGAAACACATCGGCACTGCGCTGGTAGAGCTGGCAGGAGAGGCGACCTTCAGTAACATAAAATTGGAACAAACTGTGGCAGGGTGGCAAACCGGATTTCACCATCACCGGGATATCTTTGGGATTCCACGCAGAGACAATAAGGCGCCGGGAGTCGGGGTTGGTTTTAATCTCCTCAACCAGCTGAGCCAGCTGATCGACGCCCTCGAAGTTTCGCCATTGGTGACCATAGACCGGGCCGAGATCACCGTACTCTTCGGCAAAAACTGCATCGTCTTTTACCTGCTGGATAAACTCTTTCATTTTCGCCTTCCACTCCGGCGAATACATGGGGAACTGTTCTTCCTGCCCAGTCTTGCGCAGCCAGCTCTGGAAAGGCCAGTCATTCCAGATACCCACACCGTTTTCCACCAGGTAGCGAATATTGGTATCACCGCGAATAAACCACAATAATTCGTGAAGAATAGATTTGAGGTGAACTTTTTTGCTGGTCACCAGGGGAAACCCCTCGCTTAAATCGAAGCGCATCTGATAGCCGAAAATACTGGTAGTCCCAGTGCCAGTACGATCCTCTTTCTTAACGCCGTGATCGCGAATATGTCTCATTAAGTCCAAATACTGCTTCATTAAATAGCCCTTTTGCAGCCTTGCGGCCAATGTTAAGTCTTGCGGCTAAGCTTGAGCCTTGCGGGTAAAGAGAAGTCGCAGACTGTTGCGCATCATCCACAGTCCGATCAGGATCATCGGGATACACAGCATCTGCCCACGGGTCATCCATCCCAGCCACTCAAACAGCGCGGAATGATCCGAAAATTGTGGGTCTGGCTGACGGACAAACTCAACCGCAAACCGGAACAGGCCATAGAGAGTTAAAAACAGCCCGGAGATCTCGCCAAACAGGCGCGGCTTTCTGGCAAACCAATTGATAACAAAAAATAGCACCAACCCTTCAAGGAAGGCTTCATAAAGCTGTGATGGATGGCGAGCCAGCTGCTCGGGATCGGCCGGGAAAACCATCCCCCAAGAAAAATCTGTCGGACGACCCCAGAGCTCCTGGCCAATAAAATTGCCCAGACGACCAAAGAATAGGCCTCCGGGAACCAGGGGAACCACAAAATCGGCGAGTCCTAAAAACGGCACATGATGTTTGCGCGAGTAGAGCATCATCGCCAGAGCAACACCGATCAAGCCGCCATGAAAAGACATGCCGCCCTCCCAGATTCGCAGGATCATACCCGGGTCGGCAAGCCATTTATCGCCGCTGTAAAAAAACATATAGCCGAAACGTCCGCCGAGAATGACCCCCCAGGCCCCGTAGACGATCACGTCCTCAACCTGAGCTTTCTTAATCGGCGACCAGGGCCGCTGACTGTTGCGCACCGCCAGCATCCAGGCCAGGGCAAAGCCCAGCAGGTACATGATTCCATACCAGTGAATTTGCAAAGGCCCGACGACAGTATCGCCAAGGCTAAAGGGCCCCACGGATAGTGCGACAGGATCGATAGTTGGATAGCTTAGCATCTGTAAACCCGAGAATTTTATTCTGCGGAGATCATAGCTTTTTATGCCTCTATCGGCTACGTACTCAGAGGAATATTATCAATATAAATTCGCTTCAGGGACTTAATTCGAACCTACCTAAAAAGCTAGGATCTCTCGACCATAACGGGCCGATAGAGTTTTGAGAGTTCTGGACGGTTGAGCGCATCGGAGAGAAATAACGATACAGATTCGGCATCCGGCATACGCAGTGCACGCCTGGCCAGGGATCGCGCCTCAGCCTGGGGCACCTGATTCAACATGGATTTTACTTTTAGCAGGCCATTGGCACTCATCGACAAATTTTCATAGCCGAGACCAAGCAATACCACAGCACCCAACGGATCACCGGCAACCTCACCACAGACACTGATTTGGCACTTGACCGACGTCGCCTGCTCATAAATTATTTTTAGCGCACGCAATACCGATGGGTGCAACGCATGATAGAGATTAGCTACGCGGGGATTGTTGCGATCCACGGCAAGCAGATACTGGGTGAGATCGTTGGTTCCCACAGACAGAAAGTCCACTCGCCGGCCAAGCTCTTTGACCTGGTAGACGGCTGCTGGCACTTCGATCATAGCGCCGACGTCGGGACGCTGAATACTGTAGCCCTCTTCCTGGAGTAATTCATCATAGGCGCGATCGATAAGCTCTAGAGCACGATCCAACTCTGGCACGCTGCTAATCATCGGCAGCATAATTCGCAAATTATTCAGGCCTTCGCTGGCTCGCAACATGGCGCGAATTTGTGCGAGGAAAATTTCCGGGTGATCAAGGGAGATACGAATCCCGCGCCAACCCAAAAAGGGATTTTCCTCTTCAATGGGGAAATAGGGCAGGTCCTTATCACCACCAATATCAAGCGTACGCATGGTAACGGGCTGCGGGGCAAACGCCTGCAGCTGCTCGCGATATATAACCGTCTGCTCATCTTCGGTGGGAAAACTGGAGCGCATTAGAAAGGGAATTTCCGTGCGATAAAGCCCTACTCCCTCGGCACTGCTTTTCAGTGCTATGGCTATATCCTGACGCAAGCCTGTATTCATCCACAGCGACAGCGGCATCCCATCCGGCGTGACACAGGGAATATCGCGAAGCTTCTCCAAGTCTTTAGCCAGCTGCTTTTCTTCACGCTGACGCTGCACGTAGAGACGCCTCATGCTGCGACTTGCACGACTAATAACGTCGCCACTGAAGCCATCAATAATTAATTCATGCCCCTCCAGCTCTGCCCAGGGCAGATCCACCGCCCCCATGACGGTTGGCACACCCAGTGCGCGCCCGACAATGGCCATGTGAGAATTGCTTGAGCCCTTGACTGAGACAATACCCACCAACTGGCTGACAGGAATATCTGCGAGCGCCGACGCGGAGAGATCTTCACCGACTAGAATGATGCGTCGCGGCAGGGGCAGGGATTTTTTCTCATTGCGCTGCAGGTAACCAAGAACCCGCTTACCCAAATCATTAACGTCCGCTGCCCTCTCGCGTAAATAGGGGTCATCCATTTTCTGAAAGGTGCGAACATGCTTGAGGATTACTGAGCTCCAAGCGCTCTGTGCAGCCTGGCCGGCAATAATCGCCGCGATAACCTCACCGCCCAACGAGCGATCGTCAAGCATGCGAATATAAACTTCAAATAGCGCCATCTCTTCAGAGCTGAGCTTGCTCTCGAGACCTTCGCCCAGATTGCGCATATCCTCTTTTGCCGATTTTAATGCGGTGCGAAAGATTTCGATTTCAGCGGCACTATCATCGGCAAAACGCTCCGGCACAGAGGCCAGATCCGCCGTATCCGCAACCAGCACCACGCGACCGATACCGACGCCTGGCGAACTGGGAATGCCGCGAAAAACTGCCTCGCGACTTTTTCCCCGACCCGCTGACGCTAACTTGCGCAAGGCACCTGTGGCCTCAGCATGAGCTATGGCCCCGGATAGCTGAGCGCAGACAGTAACAACAAACGCCTCTTCCTCATCACCAAACCTTCGCTGAGTTTCCTGCTGTAAAACCAACACTCCCAGCACCTTGCGATGGTGGATGATCGGCACACCCAAAAAAGAGTGAAAGGGACTCTCTCCGGTCTCTTCAAAATAGGCAAAATTGGGATGTTTATCAGCGTTCTCAAGGTTGAGCGGCTCCTCTTTGGCAGCAACCAACCCGACCAGGCCCTCGCGCATCGCCAGCCTCACCTTGCCAATTGCTTCACTGCGAAGCCCCTCGCTGGCCATCAATACATAACGTTGGTCTGACTCATCGAATAGATAGACGGAGCAGACTCCAGCCTGCATAGCTGAGCGCACCTCCTTGACGATAATACTCAGCACCTGGCCGAGACTACGGGCGCTATTGACCTCCTGAACTATATTGCGCAGTGACGCGAGCATAATTAAACAGCCTTTTGCTGAATAGTTTGCAGGCGGGCATTGGCAGCAGAGAACTCCTGCAGGGCATTGCGGTAAACGGTTCGCTTGAAGGAGATAACAGAGTTTACCGGGTACCAGTAATTGACCCACTGCCAGTCATCAAATTCCGGGGTCCCACTGGTATCAAAGCAAACTTTTTCAGGGTCGCAGTTCATCTGCAGAAAAAACCAGCGCTGTTTCTGGCCTATACAGAGAGGCTTTGAGTGTTTGCGCTGCATCTGCTGGGGAATATGATATCTCAGCCATTTCTTTGAGCGCTGAATAATGTTGACATCGCCAGACTCAAGACCAACCTCTTCATAGAGCTCGCGATAGAGAGCGTCTTCAACACTCTCGCCAGGATCGATACCGCCCTGGGGAAATTGCCAGGCCGTCTGCCCAAGTCTTTTTGCCCAAAACAATTTGCCTTTGCCATCACCGATAACAATTGCGACATTTGAGCGAAAACCGTCCTTATCAACCAAAGTGAAATACCCTCCATATGGGCCTTCATTGTTCCACAGTATGGAAGTCGCGGCAATTTTCTCTTGAGACAACTCAGCTGCATGGTTATCCTGCCGAGCACAGAACCCCGACCGGACATGATTCAATGGCACTTGCTATATTTGACCTCGACAACACTTTGATAGCTGGTGACAGCGACCACAGCTGGGGAGAGTTTCTCATTGCCGAGAAGCGTGTCGATGCGCAGCAGTTCAAAACCACCAACGACCAATTCTACGCTGATTATGCTGCTGGAAGCCTGGATATTTTTGCCTATTTGGAGTTCTCACTGCGGCCACTTGCAGAAATCCCCATGGCCGAACTGCACCAACTGCATACAAAATTTATGCAGCAGATAATTGCGCCAATGCAACTTCCCAAGGCTAAGGCCCTGCTAAATAAGCATCGCGCGGCCGGTGACCGACTATTAATTATCACCGCAACCAATCGTTTTGTTGTCGAACCTATCTGTCGTAGTCTGGGCGTGACGGAAGTTTTGGCGGCGGAGCCTGAAATTGCCAATGGTCGCTACACCGGTAAAATTGTCGGCACCCCCACCTATCAACAGGGCAAGGTTATCCGCCTTAAGGAATGGCTACAGGAGCAATCCGAGACTCTTGAGGGAAGCTGGTTTTACAGTGACTCAGCCAACGATCTGCCGCTGCTTCTCGAGGTAGATAACCCCGTTGCGGTCGATCCCTGCGAGAGACTCTTTGAGAGAGCAAAAGCCAATCAATGGCCTGTTATTTCACTGCGTGACTGATTTACACATTGACCGCAGCGCCCACTAAAAAGCCCCGAGGACGGTCGGGGCTTGATCGGTTTTAGTGGGCAGATCAGCTTAGATGATCTGCCAAGTAAAATTTATTCCTCTACAGATGCTGCATAGCTATCGGCATCCATCAGGCCATCCATACTGCCAACATCCGACGGCATAACACGGAACAACCAACCATCCGCGTAGGGCGAGCTGTTGACTGTCTCCGGTTCATCTTCCAGGGCGGGATTGATCTCAACCACTTCCCCAGTCACCGGGGAGTAGATATCGGAGGCCGCTTTTACCGACTCAATAACCGCTACCTCAGAACCGACATCAACGCTGGCACCCATTTCAGGTAACTCAATGTAAACGACATCGCCCAGAGCATCCTGCGCATGATCGGTAATTCCAACAACCACGCTGCCATCACTTTCCAATCTGGCCCATTCGTGGCTACTGGCATATTTCAACTCTGCTGGAAATTCGCTCATTTTTTCTCCTCAAACTTTTAGATAACTTCGATGATGTTGGTCGGCCATTATCTGGCGAAGGGGCATTCTACTGATTAACCACCAGAAAGATAAAGTAATTTTCGACGAGTAATGACCATCGCAGTGAAATCTGTAAAATAGCCGACCTAAATCAATCACCACCTATCGCTCTTTACCCCACCCAGGAGGCAGAAATGCAATATGGACGTTCTACGATATACCTTTTCATTTGGATGGCAACTTTGGCCACAGGAATTTCTGCGGACCAAATTAGCCTGATCAATGGTGATTTGATCCACGGCCAGCTCAGCGAACAGACCGACAGCCATGTGATCTTGAACTCGGATAACTTTGGCAAACTGTCGATTGCCCTTGAAGAAATTGCCGCTATCAATGGCGAAGCCCTCGGCGAACAGCCCGCAGAGGTGTTTAGCAACACCTATCACGGCAGCCTGTCATTTACTGGTGCCTATGCCAGTGGTAATCAGGAGCGCGAGGACTGGGACTTTGACAGCAATGTTGAATGGCGCGAGGCTGATTTTCGTCATCGCTCAAATCTCAATTACGAAACCCATAGTCTCAATGGCTCCTCACCGGATCGCGAGTATGCCATGGGCTACGGATTGGATTGGTTCTTTCAGGAACAGTGGTTCTGGAAAAACAGCATCGCATTTGGAGCCAATGAGGAGAGAGCTATCGATCGCTACTATGCTTTGGGTAGCGCTCTGGGCCGGAAGTTTTGGGACAGGCAGTCAACGGCACTGTCGGCGGAGACCGGTCTTTTTTGGATCAGTGAGGACTTCGAGGACCAAACGTCAGACCGCCGACTCACCTGGAGCTGGGCCGCCGATTACCGCAGCAAGGTGATAAATAATATCGAGCTATTCCACAGCCATAAACTATTTATCGCACTGACAGATATAAAGGACTCTGACCTCAGGGCCGACCTGGGCTTTAAGGTACCGGTGGTAGAAAATCTGTTCACCGAGCTCAAGCTGGAGTGGATTTATGACAACCAACCAGCCGCGGGAACTGAGAAGTCAGACAGCCAATTGACGATTGGGGTTAACTATAGTTGGTAACCATAGCGGGTAAAAAAGCGGGTAAAAACAGCTGGCGCCATTAACCCATCAATTCTATCGGCGGCTCATTGAGCGCCGCCAACTGCTCTCGCAGCTCAAGGATATGCTCGCTCCAATAGCGCGGTGAGTTAAACCAGGAAAACGCCCGAGGAAATGCCGGATCAGACCAGCGCCGCGCGATCCAGGCGCTGTGATGCATAATTCGCAGCGTGCGCAACACCTCGATCAGCTTTAGCTCGCGAATATCGAACGCGTAAAATTCATTGTAGCCCTCGACGATTTCAGCCATCTGCAAAGTCTGCTCACGGCGGTCGCCGGACAACAGCATCCACAAATCCTGAACTGCCGGCGC
>ENA-UZWV01011089-UZWV01011089.1-metagenome-genome-assembly--contig:-Day-3-1m-contig-11089_pt1 | contig 15110 bp, 18 predicted proteins | sample MGYA00260342_ERZ794902 | MGnify/ENA metagenome assembly ERZ794902
TAAAAAATCCGTATGGGCAACACTGTCCGCAATCGACTGTTCAGCTAAGGTGGAACAGAAAGGAAAGCTAACCTACTTATCATGGGCATGGGCATGGCAGACACTGATGGAGCATTACCCTGACTCTACCTATGAGTATGATCTTGGCAACTGCTTGCAGAATGACACAGTAGAAGTCAACGTATCTGTAACAGTGCAAGGTGTAACGCACTCTATGTGGCTGCCAGTTATGGATAACCGAAATAAGTCTATCGTAAACCCTACCACTCGTGACATCAGTGATGCTCGTATGCGATGCCTCGTGAAGTGTATTGCCATGTTTGGCTTAGGGATCTACATCTATGCTGGTGAAGACCTGCCAGAGTCCACCAAGACTGAGGTAGTAAGCGAAGAGCAAGCCGCTGAGATTAAGGCAATGCTTGAGCTGAGTAAGGCAGACGTTAAGCAGTTCCTGAAATACTTTAAGACAGACTCTGTAGACAATATGTTGGCCATCCACCACACCAGGGCAGTGGCAGCACTGCAAGCGAAGGTGAAGTAATGAAAAAGTTATTATTTGTTTTATGTTTTTCGGCAACATCTTTGTCTTGGTCATGCACCCAAGTAGGCATTGACTATACAGGTCGCCCTATCTACGACTGCATGGGAGCCATACTTACTGTTCGTAAGCCAGAGCCAGAGTACCATCCTGCTGATAGGGGTGTTGATATGCATAGACCTATGCGTGAGCTGCGTAATGATTGGGAAGAGCAGAATAAGTTTAATGAGCGCATGAGAAATTATGAGCTACAACAACCAATCAGAAGGCTTGAGAAGTGATCATCTTAAACGATGAGCAGGGTTCCCCTGAGTGGCTTGCCTCAAGAATGGGCAGGCCATCAGCCTCAATGTTTGGGAAGTTAATCACTGGTAGTGGTAAGCCCTCTAGTTCAGCCGAGACCTACATCAACGATATGATCGCTGAGAGATTGACTGGTCGCAGCAAACCCTTTTTCACCAATGAGCACATGGAAAGGGGTAACGAGCTGGAGCCAGAAGCCAGGGAAGCCTATGAGTTTATCACTGACTTTGAGGTGGTGGAGACAGGCTTCATCCTGGATGACAGTGAAGAGTTTGGCTGTAGTCCTGATGGCTTAGTTAGCACTGATGGTGGTCTTGAGATAAAATGTCCATCTGATTCGATACATGTTAGCTACCTGAGAGCAGGTAAGGTGCCAGCAAAGTATTACCAGCAAGTGCAGGGATGTATGTGGATAACTGGGAGAGAATGGTGGGACTTTATGTCTTACCACCCAGAAATGCCACACCTGCTAGTAAGAGCAAGACGCAATGAGAAGTTTATTGAAGCAATGGCCGAGCAAGTGCTGGCCGCAGTAGAAACCATAAAAACAGAGACGGAGAGATTAGTATGAAAGTTGGATTAAGCATTAAGTTAGACGTTAAAAAAATCGACAAAGCGCGACTGTTTGAGGGTGCTAAGGGTACATACCTTGACCTGACTACATTCATTGATACTGCCGAGCAAGACCAGTACGAGAACAACGGCTTTGTATCTCAGTCAACATCTTCTGAAGAGCGTGAGCAGGGCGTTAAAACTCCTATCCTTGGCAATGTAAAAGTTTTCTTCACTGATGGTGATTCTCCTGACGAGGCTTGTGACCCCGCTATTGATGAAGACGTTCCATTCTAATGATATACCACCACTGGTATACAATAAATCAATATGTATCATTATATATCATCAACGATAGCTAGTATAATCCGCCCCTCTACAAACTACTGGGGTTTCATCGTGACTATCGCAATCATCGTTGTAATATGTGGCCTAGCTGCCATTGCATACCAAGACATAGCCTCCTGACGGGGGCTTTTTTGTATCTATATGTATACAAAACGCTAGAATGTATACACATATAAGTAGACCGGAGTAACCTATGAAGCACATGATTATCCCTGACACCCAAGTAAAACCAGGTAGTAGCCTGAAGCATTTGGAGTGGGCAGGTCGATATGCTGTAGAAAAGAAGCCAGATGTGATCGTTCACATTGGAGATCACTGGGATATGCCCTCGCTATCCAGTTGGGATGTAGGTAAGAAGTCCTTTGAAGGCCGTCGATATAAAGATGATATTGAGTCAGGTATTAAGGGGCTGGAGACATTTATGGCTCCCATCAGGGAAGAGCAGGCCAGGCTCAGGGAGAACAAGAAGAAACGCTGGAACCCGCGTCTAGTGTTCACGCTTGGAAACCATGAGCAACGCATTGAGAGAGCCATAGAGTCCGATGCCAAGCTAGAGGGATTGATAGGCTATGCTGACCTGAAGCTAGATGAGATGGGTTGGGAAGTCTATGACTTTCTTGAAGTCTGTGTAATTGATGGTATCGCTTACTCGCACTACTTTACCAGTGGCATTATGGGCCGCCCTGTATCCAGCGCCAAGCTGATGCTATCCAAGAAGCACATGAGCTGTGTGATGGGCCACGTTCAGGATAGAGACATTGCCTTTGCTAACAGAGCAGATATGAAGCCCATGATCGGATTGTTTGCCGGTATATTCTACGTCCATGATGAGGACTACCTGACAGCCCAGACCAACAGTAGCTGGCGGGGTATCTGGATGCTACACGAAGTCAACGATGGGCAGTGTGATGAGATGCCTGTATCCATGAACTATTTGAGGAAGAAGTATGAGTTATCTAAATAAACAGGAAGGCGGCAGTCACTATATGCAGGAGATACAGCCAATCGAATACATCTACAAGAATAAGATTGGTTATATTGAGGGCAACGTAATCAAGTACATCACTCGACACCGTAACAAGAATGGTGCTGAGGATATTCGAAAGGTCATACACTACTGCGAGATGCTGCTAGAGATGGAATACGACGAGAAATAAATATCTGAATATGCTATAATCGGGGCATGAAAAAAGACACTAAAAAATCTAGTCTACTATCCCGAATCGGAGTCTCTGGCTACAACAAGCCCAAAAGAACCCCAAAGCACCCCACCAAATCTCACGTTGTGGTTGCCAAGGAAGGCAGTAAGGTCAAGACAATACGCTATGGTCAGCAGGGCGTGAGTGGTGCAGGTGCCAATCCCAAGACAGCCAAGCAAAAGGCTCGTCGTAAATCCTTCAAAGCTCGTCACCGTAAGAACATCGCCAAGGGTAAGATGTCTGCCGCGTACTGGGCCAACAAATCTAAGTGGTAATAATATGTTTACATCAACAGTAGCTGCGTTTTCACGATCGCTAAAGAATAAGGGTATGTTTTCTGGCAAGCCTAAGAAGTCTTTACTGGCATCAACCTATGGCACACCTAAGAAGAAAGCAAAACCCAAGTCAAAGGCAGCAGGATACCGTCCGGCGTCAAAGTCTACGAGCATGAAGTAGTGGCAAAGTCTAAGGTCAACGAAGCTGGTAACTACACCAAGCCCACCATGCGTAAGAATATGTTTGAAGCTATCAAGGCTGCGGGCAAGGGTGGTAAGCCTGGGCAGTGGTCAGCGCGTAAAGCACAGATGTTAGCAAAGCGTTACAAGGCCAAGGGTGGAGGTTACACCAACTAATGAAGAAGCCTCAGAAGTCCCTGCTTGATTGGGGAAAGCAGAAGTGGAGAACCAAGTCGGGCAAGCCTAGCACTCAGGGTTCCAAAGCTACTGGTGAAAGATACCTGCCCAGCAAAGCTATCAAGGCTATGAGCGCATCAGAGTATGCCGCTACTACCAAGAAGAAGAGAGCCGATATAAAGAAAGGTAAGCAGTTCTCGAAGCAACCAAAGAAGGCCGCAGCTAAGACTAAGGGTTATCGTTAATATCTCTCGATAACTAACCTGACATCTCTCGCTTAGTAAGTCCAGATAACCTGTACAGAATCACGTACGTCTACATGAATAAAGTTCTTTGCAATTCCTATGCCACCAAACCCCATCTTCATGGCCTCTTTTACAATCACATATCCTTCTGATCCACTGTTGATATGAATGTCAGCAGCAATACCTCTAGCATGGGTGCCTGGTCTAGTCTTTCTTTTCTCAGCGCTATGACTGGGATCTCTGTATCCGCTAGTTATCTTAAAGGGGAATCCGCAAATGTGGCGCAGCTCATCTAGCTTCTCTAAAAAGAATGGACTCATTTCATTGTTGCCAGTCTCTTGACAGTTGAACTCGTCAATGTCGAAGTATTGCATCTGCATCAGTGAACCTCATAACTATTAAAGTATGCGTTTATAAGCTCTGACTTTGCGACTTCCATGCTATACAAAATATCAGGATCTTCCATGTTGCTAATGATTTGTATTTGATTTTCGCTCACGCCTATGACAACCAATGTGTCGTATTCATCGCATAAGTCTGAAAGGTCTGGACGTATCTTTGTTATTTTGGACACAGTTATTTTCTCATGTTCATTAACTTACCCGCACCCTTGATGCCAAAGCTGGCCGATATGGCAATGAATAGCAGGTATTGATACCACTCAGGCAACCCGTTCAAAGCCACAAAAGCCTCATGCACTCTGTCAACAATAGTCATATCATCCACGATTATAGCATACCCCACCATAAAGATTGGTATCGAAAGCACAATAGTCCAGAACTCATCCTTCCAGCTACTCGCGGAAGCGTCTGCCATCTTAGACTCCCAGTCAGCATCGTTTTGTATGACGTTCATCTTGGCCTGGTGTTTGGCCTTAGATTGCTCCGCTTTATTAGACAGGTATCCTTTGGCTAGGTCTGCTACTGGCCCAAGTACAGCAGTCAATATACTCACTGGAACATCTTCCCAACAACAAACAATCCTATGATTAAAGGATAAATACCCCAGATCATCATTTCTGCTTTCTTAAATCTTTCAGAACCATCTGATAACCTGCGCTCGATGTTTGCGTATCTGATAGAGCATTCACGTTCATGCCCCTCAAGTTTGAGTAGAGCCTCTTTTACAGTCGCCATTATCTTTTTACCATTAGTATTATTCCATAGATCATAGCTGGGATTACAGCTATGCCAACTGCAATGATAGAGAAGAATGTTTTTAACAAGTGCATCCTGGTTCGCTTGACTGCCATTAATCTCTTGGCCTCAGATTCCCTCTTGCGCTTGCACTCAGACTGAAAGTTCAACCAGTCAGAGTACATATCCGATCTTCCAGCATAAACCATATGTTCTTTGAGCCACACTTCCTGCTCTTTGATCTTCTCTAAAGCCATAAAGGCATCTAGGTCAGACTTCCCCTTAGATGCCACACGCTTGGCAATAACGCTCTTGCAGTCAAAATATTTCTTAGCAGCCTCACCGCAATCATAAAATTCCCTACCGTTACTGATGGCAGTCTTGATTATCTTGAATGCCGCATTGGCTGCCGCTATCTCTGAAAGCATTATTTACTAAGCCACTGATCCATTCATTCAGATGCAGTGCGAATGTCTTTAGCAATACCTTCTACCAAAGTAGCTGAACCAGCGCCAACACCTTTAGCAGTGTTCACTACCATGCCTTGTGCAGAGTCTACAGTTGAGTTGACAATCTGCTGTGATCCGTCAACAGCACCGTTAAAAGTGTTGCAGGCTGCTAGAGTTAATGCTGTTAATGCTAATAAATACTTCATTTTTTGTTTCCTTATGCTGCTAGATAAAATTTAATAGATGACAGTCCTGCACAGTCTACCCCGTAGTAAAGGTCAATACTGTCACCAACTGCTAAAGTGTATTGCGGAGAACGCATCCAGAAATAAAGTGGTAGGCCATTTCCTGCGCCAGACGATTCAAAATAACCAAAGCCTGTATTTGTATCAATAAAATTCTCAAGACGACCTGTTCCGCTGCTGCCAGTAGGGACTGGTGTAACTTGAAAACGGAAAAGCCCGCCGCTAGAAATGGCTGTGGAAGCAGCACTCCAAGACGTAGGTTGTGTAGATGTGCTAGTTGGCGTTGTTACAGTCTCAAAACCTGTAGCTCCTGTTGAGCCAACCAGCATGGGAACTTCAGTTTCAGACCCGCCCTGAGTGACAATCAGCATATTAGTTTGCATATCACACCTGAAAGAAAGTTCTGTACTAGTCGTTCTTATCGGATTACAGTAAAGCCGAAAGTTGCCAGCTTGACTAGATGTTAGCCTGACTCTCCGCCAGTAAAAAGTGCCTGTTCTTTCAACATTATCAACAGGGGTTATTATAGCAGGTATAGAGGTATCAGTTGCGGTGTCAGTTCCACTAAGGCTTATAGGAAGATAGTTTGCGGGGCCAGAAGACTTGCCGTAGAAATCAGTGGACATATTAATTTCGCTGCCTGGCGTTGGCTTATCGCCCAAATCCCTGACAGCGGTGTCATTCATAGACATCTGCGTACTGCCATTGCCTCCAAGCTCAACTTGGATAGACCTGTCAGTTACAGTACCGGCTATAGCCATTTGACCTGAAGCTGCAAGAGTCATTAAAAGTCATCTCCCATGTCCCAAGGATTAACATAACTTACTGTTGGGTTTTTAGACTCATTAATTTGAGATGCAACCTGAGCCTCAACCTCCGCTACCTTAGAGGTTCCAAGCGAATCCTTAACCCACGAAATAGCAGTGTCCTTGGTAACGTCTGAATAAGGAATAAATCCCTCACTGTCAGGACTTCCGCTAACCTTTTCTGCACCATATACACGACCTGTATGTGTGACTCCGTTGACAACCTCACCATCAATAGCAGTCCAATGCAAAACATTACAAGTGCCGGTTGCTACATCTGACTCTGTAGTTACAACATCCCAGATAACTGCCATTTTTATTTCTCCAGTTCTTTAAGTCGTGCTTCTAAATCATCTACCTTGTCGGTCAGCTCTTTGACAGCTTCAATCAACAGGGGAGTTAGCTTCTCGTACCATACAGTCTTGTAACCTTCACCAACCGCAGAGTCAGTAACAATCTCCGGCAATACAGCCTCTACTTCTTGGGCAGAGATGCCTACCTCAACACCCTTATCTTCTACGCCAAGGCCAAGTGCAGTATCGTTCGGAGTAAAGTAGTAACCATTAAGACTGTTGACCTTATCCAGTGCATCAGGGATAGTTCCCTGGAAGTCCTTGAGTCGCTCATCTGAGAAGAAAGCGGTAATGTTGCCGGTGGCTATAATGTCGCCTACTACGTGTAACTCTTCTGACGGTGACGTTGTGTTGATTCCTAACGAACCAGTAATATTTGCACCAGTGCTAATGGTTTTTAGCTTGTCTACGCCATTGTAGTTAAGCTGACACGCGCCGGACACATTAAACCTAGCATAAGTTTGGCCGCCCGCTCCTGTTACGCCATTACCAATATCGACATAGCTAGAGCCACCGACAAAAAGATTGCCAGTTCCTGTGTCTGTAATATAACTATTAGAACCATCATGATAAATCTCTAAATCATCGCTATTACCGAACGTAGCCTTGTCGTTGTCACCAAGGGAAAGACCATCCGCTGTAATTTCTCCAGTAACGCTAACGCCCGTTGCGGATGTTGCAACCTTAGCCACATTGTTGTGGTATAAAGTTACTGCGCCATCCTTTTGACAAAGAACAGCAGTTTCAGTATCATTAAACAGTTTTAGTTGTGGGCCGCCTTTAATAAATAAACTACCGCCACCAATGTCTTCAATAACAGAATGTGTACCGTTGTGGGAAATTTCTAGGTTTGGCTCGTCACCAAACGTAGCTTTTACGTTGTCTCCAAACGCAAGAGTGCCTGTCATAGTTCCGCCAGCTTTAGGAAGCGCAGCGTCAGCGGTTGTTCCCTGAGCAGCCGTAGCGTAGTCCGAAGAATCAAAGGCTTTAACTTGTGCAAGGTTAGTAACTTCACTATCCATCAAAGCACCGGCGGCTGTGACGTTAGCTGTGTCTGTAACGTCTGCACCAGCTTCAATACCATCTAACTTAGTACCATCAGCAGAAACATCGCGACCATCAACAGTTCCAGTCAAAGCAACATTACCACTCACATCAATACCAGTAGCGGTTGTTGACATCTTCTGAACGTTGTTATATTTCAGGTCGCAACTACCAGCAGTATTAAATCTTGCATAGGTCTGCCCGCCAACGCCTGTAATACCATTACCAATATCTACGTAAGCTGCACCACCGACAAATAAGTTTCCAGTGCCCGTATCTCTTATATAGCTATTGCTACCGTCATGTAACAGTTCAAGGTCGTTTGATGTGCCAAGCTGTATTAAGCTGTTATCCGCTACGTTAATATTGCCATTAACGTCTACACCTGAAGCTGTCGTTGCTAATTTATCAACACCGTTATAATTTAACTGACAAGAACCCGCAGTATTAAATCTTGCGTAGGTTTGTCCTCCAACTCCGTCAATCCCGTTACCAATATCAACGTAATTAGAGCCACCTATGAATAAATTCCCAGTACCATAGTCCGCTACATAGCTATTTGATCCATCATGAAAAATTTCCAAATCATCGGCAGCACCAAACGTGCCTTTATTGTTATCACCTAAACTAATATCACCATTAATATCTACACCTGAAGCTGTAGTTGTTAGCCTATTAACACCGTTGTGATTTAGCTGACAGCTTCCAGATGTATTGAATCTGGCATAGGTCTGACCACCAGCCCCAGACACGCCATTGCCAATATCAACGTAACTTGCCCCGCCTATGAAAAGGTTTCCTGTCCCGTCATCAACTACATAACTATTGCTACCGTCATGGTATATTTCTAAATCAGTGTTGGCACCGAACGTAGCCTTATCATTGTCGCCAAAGGCAATATCAGTTCCACCTGTGGTATTTCCGATAGCAAGCGTCTGAGCAAGAGTCTCACCACCACCGCCGCCACCAGTGCTGGAGATTGTTCCGTCTCCCGCAATAGTAATGTTAGTACCAGCAGTCAAAGAAGCCACTACGTTGTCAGTATCAGTAACGTCAGCTAGAGCCTCAACGCCGTCTAACTTCGCACCATCAGAGGAAACGTTGCGACCATTGACAGTACCGTTTACCAATATACCAGAGCTTGTAGTCTCCAGCCGATCAACATTGTTGTAGTTTAACTGACAGCTACCAGAAGTATTGAACCTGGCGTATGTCTGTCCACCAGCTCCAAGAACTCCGTTACCGATGTCAACATAACTTGAGCCACCTATGAATAAGTTACCTGTGCCGTCATCAACTACGTAGCTGTTCGTTCCATCGTGATATATTTCGAGATCAGTGTTACCACCAAAAGTAGCTTTATCGTTATCAGCAAATGCAATGTCGGTTCCACCAGTGGTGTTGCCAAGAACAAGTGTCTGTGCCAAAGTTTCGTTACCACCACCACCGCCGGTGCTGGTAATTGTGAAGCTAGGGTAAGTGCCAGTAACAGTCGTGCCACCTGAACCTGTAAGAGCGACAACCTGATCTGGAGCTGTGTTAGCAATCTCTCCACCAGCAGACAAGCTAATGCCTGTGCCTGCCGATAGGGATGCGACAACATTAGTGGTGTCGGTGACATCTGCACCTGCTTCGATACCGTCAAGCTTAGTTTCATCTGCATCGGTAAATGCGTTAGTATCTGCGTTAGACTCGTAAGCAGTTTTAATCTCGGCAGCTGTTTGGTCAGCAGTTGCTCCGGCCTCTATCCCATCCAGCTTAGTGCCATCTGCGGACACATCGCGACCATCAAAAGTGCTAGTGGTAGTTACAGGGCCAGTCAGATCGCCACCAGTTAATGGCAGGAAATCACCACCACCGCCGCCGCTTGATGTGGTTGCAATGACATTACCATTTCCATCAAACCCTAATACTTTGTTAGCTCTGTTGGCCGCTAAAGGAAGATCAAGGGTTGCGCTATCCTCTTCATCTTGAAGACCAATAGACCGACTTATATCAGTTTGCAGTTGGTTCATTGCGATGTAAGTTTTATCGAAGTCAGCATTTACATCGGATGCAAGGAAGTCACCAGAGTTTTGATAGTTCGTTGTTCTGGTAATAGGCATCGCCAATAAGAGAGCAATCTTGTCGCCGCCAGACGTAGGAGCAACAAGAAGCACGTTTCCGCCACCGTCAGCGCCTACGCCGGTAACAGAGTAGTCGCTACCAATAGACAGTTCTGCCCCATTCAGAAGAACCTTTATGTCGCTGTTAGATAGTATCTCGAACGTGTAGGCAAAAATAGTCTGCCCAGCCGATGCAATGTAGTCGTTTCTAGTTACTCCACCAGTTACGGGCATAACAGTTCCTCAAAAATAATGTTCATAAATATGTGCTCAATTATACTAAAAATTGGTTAAAAAATATACAGCTACTCGGCTAGTCTTTCAATTCCACGAAGGATTGACAGGTTCTGTAAAGGGACAAGTCTACGCAATGCTCTAACATCTGCCTCAGTCATCGGCTCCTTGCTTGTAAGCGCATTACTAGCTGCCACAGTCGTGCTAAGTAGGCTTCCGAATGTTGGCCCTAAGAGCGATTCTGATACGCTACGAGAGACAAACCTAGAGGCAGGTGCGCTAATGCCAAGTAAGGGTCTAATTCCAACAGAGTTGCTGGAAATCTTTTCGATAGTATTGTTGATCTCACCAATAACGCCAACAGCGCCTGACCGATCAATGCCCTCAATCACCCAAGCTGCTGGATCATCACTTGTCTCTCTACCTGCAAGGTTTGACTTTAGGTAGTACGAAAACATACCCATGCCAACCAAGGAGATAGCACCGCCAATAGCGTTGTGATCTTGACCCTGTACGCCAGCAACAAGTACGCGCTGTGTAGCAGACAGTATAAATGACCTAAACTGACCAATACTCTTACCTAGCTCGCTAGACATAAAGAGTGGCTTCTCCTGTCCAGGAATGATAATTACTCGGTCAGACTCCTTACGCATAGCTGCACCCCACATACGCTCTAAGTCTGGACGATCCCAGTTCTTGGCGTTAGTGATCCACACGCCATCTTCATTTTTACCATACTTGTTGACCTGCTCCATCATGTCCATTGCTGACTGCTTATCAATACCAAGTCTAGTCAATCGCTTGTCAAACTTACCCTTCTTTAGTCCGTCAAAGATGGAGGTCTGCATGGTAACAGCGTGTAACTGCTTCATGCCTGAAGTCCAGTAGTCCAAGAAGTTGATGCGACCAAACTTATTAGCAGCCGATCTAAGCCCTCTCTCGACCATCGTGCCGCCCTGCGTGTAATCCCCTACGTCAGCTATTACTTCTGCCTTACCTGACATGAGAACGTCAGTACCGATGCCGTAACGCTTTGCTTCTGCTGCCGCCAACTTAAACTGCTTAGTGTTGGTTGCAAGTGCGCCTAATCCCCTAGAAAATGTCTTGGTAAAGCCCTCAGCCATAACGATACGCGCAGCATCTGGTAAGCTCGATACAGTCACACCACCCAGCAAGCGGAGGTAGTTAAGGTCACGAGATGATCTGCCAATACGAGTCCATACATTGTCTTCTTGGAAGCCATACACGCCCCTGATGCGATCACGCATACCAGCAATGTCACGAATGTCAGCGTCCATCTTATTACCCAGCTTGACAGCCTCTTTACCTGAAGCCTTTTTCATTGCCTCACTGTAGTAATCTTGTATTTGCTTTATTTCGTTATCAAGTGTTACATTGCCAAACTTACGAGTAAGCTCAATGTCAGCACCAGTTTGCTGTAGGTATCTTGTACCCAAAGCCTCAATGTCATTCTCAAGGAACTCTTCGATAAGGTCGTCTTCAATGGTAAACCTTCTTGCTCTTAGGGGGCCACGCAATGCAGTAGCACCCTTCAAGCTAGAGCCTTTGTTGCCTGAGCTAAACCCTTCGCCCATCTTCCAATCGTATGGCAAGCGTCCGTCAGGAGTGCCTAGAATACGCTGGTGAATCTGTTGAGCAATGTTCTCATAGTCTTCTGGCTCGAAGTCCTTACCTTTCTTAAACTCTGCTTTATCTATAATTGCCTGTAGTTTTGCTCTTTCGCCATCAGCAATGTCGCCAGCATCTAGCTTATCTTGAGCGTCCTTGGCATTCTGATATAGAGTCTCGTCCTTGTCCTTCAGCCACTTAGATACTTTGGATATAAACGATGGCAAGTTAGCCTGGAGCTTTTGCTTGTTGTAGACTCTATTGAGGTAGTTGACTGATGTGGATACATCTACGTCATCAGGAAGCATATTAAGCTCAATCATCTCGTCACGAAGGGGATTGTATAGCTCGTTGCGCCAATATTCAGCAGATGCCTTAATTTCTGGAACATCACTATCGCCAGTGCGAACAGCCCTAGATACGGCCTCATTGAACTCTCTGCGCTTCATCTTGCCACCACCTTTTCGGTACTGGTCATAAGCTCTATTGTTGTTGTCGATAGAAGAGTAAAGACGACCACTCTTGATTTTGGATAGGGACTCAACAGACTGTAGTGGAGCGCCATCAACGTCAACAGGGTTCTCTGCAAGCATATTGGCTACTCTACGAGTAACAAGGGCATCACTGGTCATAGTGCGAGATAGGGGATCAAAGCCGAAGACCTTAACCAAGCCCTTAGCTAACTTGCCCTTTACCTCAAATGTTCCTTGTACTGTCTTTGCCGCACCAACACTGTCATAACCTGCCGCCACATTGGAAGCATCAAGGGATGGGTTCTCACCTCTAGCAATTTTACCTTCAGGATCCATTACATCAGCAAGCTCTTGGACAGCCTTCTCATCAATACCGTAGTTGCCCAGCTTATGCGCCCCAACGCCCAGAACACCGCCTAACAGCACTCCTGCGCTCATGTTGATAGCTGACTCACCATAAGTCCTTGTAAGCTGTGTAGAGTGTAATGCGGCCTCCTGAATGGCAGTCTCAACTCCCACAATAGAGCCTGTAACAGCGGCACTACTCAGTATGCTTTTACCTGCACGATAGGTGTTAGCAACTGCACCCCCAATAGTCAGGAGTGAGATAGGGTCAGCGATAGCAATAGGCAGCCCAAGAACAAACGATGTAGCTCCACCTTGAGCAATAGTCTCTCTGTCTTGACGCTCTCTAGCGTACTGGCTTCTGACGGCCTCTAGCTCACTTTCATCGTCAGCATATATGGCAGTAGTAACAAACCCCTCATCTGACTTCTCTTCTTCAGTAAACATGGAGTAAGCATCAAAGGTGGGGTCATCCTTAGTGTCAGGTAATCCTGCAACCTCAGTAAAGAAAGAACCAACAATGTTTTCTTGGCGAAACAATGCGCCAGCAATATCACCTACTGATGGCTCATCAAGTTCCTCACCGATCTGTGGACTGTAAGAAGCTACTCTTTCTACTAGCTGTGTTTCTGGCATTGGCACAAATGGCATATTACTTATTCCCTTACGCTTGGGTCTTTAATAAATTCCTGAACATCCATAACTTCATCGGTAACTTCAAAAGGCTTTCTATTGAGTGACTTAACGTAGTCATCACTAGCCTCTTCGATTCCGTCCATTATAGCGTAAGCAGCTAAACCAATGTTCTCAAGCGTTGCTGGCAGACCAGTGGCAAGAACCAGCTTCCTTATGTTTTCAGGAGTAATCAACGATGGAATACTTGCTACAGACTCTACGCCCTTAGCTATAAGCGCCCCAGCACTTGTGCTACTTTGCAGGGTCTTACGCATTCTCTCACGATCTTCTTGCACTCTAGGAGTATCAAGCCCTAAACTAACATCAAGCTCACTACGCTTCTCTCTTACCTCTTCAGGTGTTCCAAAAGGTTGCATTCCTTTCTCAGCATTGGCCTCAATGTTTTTCTGCTGTCGTCTAGTAAACTCTGCAACGTCAGGAGTAAAGCGACTTGTCATTTTTAAATCTGGCCCCACAACCTTAACGGCCTCTAATGCGCCATACTCATTCTTAATCATAATTGAATATGATGGCTGTCCAGTTGATGCCTGTCTTGAAGTAGTAGCGTCAGACACAAGAAATATGTCTTCTGCGTTTACCTTCATGCCCTGCGCGTCGAACAGCTCTTGCAGCTCAGTCCTAATGTAAGATGTGTCATTAGTTACAGGGAGCGCGTAGTACTGCTTTGGTGGATACTTCATTAGACCAAACTCACCACGACCCCAGTTGGCCTGCACTGCTCTAGCGGCATTATCTTTGGCCTGCTCAATAGTTGACCCTGCACGATAAAAACTTTCTACTAACTTGCCATAATCGCTAACAAGAGCATCAAATCCAGCCGCCTTCTGGAAGTCTGACTCACTTTCAAACATCCCAGTAAACTGCTTTGTAACTTCTGTGGTGTAAACAGGTGTTCCAAACGTGTCATCATCATCTTTGATCTCTGTTGCCCTAGCTTCAGACCGAGCTTTCATTTGTTCAGAGCCAGTACCAACAATGTTCCTAGCCATCTGGAGAGCGTCTTCAGGGGGAATCCCAGATCGAATAAACGAATCCATGTGGGTTGCCAGTACAATTTCATTCTTTGAGAAAGCAGTCTCACCAACACCAGGTATTTCTTGAATCTGTGTAATGGTTCTGTAAGCATTGGCAACTTCTTCAGGGTCTTGAGAAATAAGTCCAGCCTGTATCTCATCCTTTAACTGCTTTGGAACATGACCGGATCGCTGAACAAATGTAGCCTGCTGTGCGCGTCTTAGGTCTGGGTTAGTAGGTAGCCCACCCTCGGACTCTGGAGTGCTAGTAATTACCTCATAAAGGTTATCATAGTCCTTATCGCTAACAGGAATAATTGGCTGATCACCCACAGGTTCAACACCTCTAATCTTGTTGGCAGCTCTTGCAATGCCATCATTCTTCTTTCTTTGTGTGGTGTTTACTTTGTTGATTGCTTTGATACGACTTGATATGCCATCAGCGGTTTTGATAACGCCCTTATCAAAAAGATCGTACACTTTACTGACCAGCTCTTCAGCGGGTAGGGCCTGACTGTCAATAAGAACATCTAGGGTAGACAGCTCAACCATCTCTTCCCTGCTCAACTTGGCATCTGCTTTTGCATTAGCAGTTTCCATAGCAGTGACCTGAGTATCCAGTGTTGCCAGTAGCTTTTGGTTTTGCTCGGCACTTAAATCAGAGTCAGGGTTTTCGCGCAATGCGTCTACAATGCGACGACCAGCGGCTGCTTGTTGTTCGGGAGTAAAATCTTCTGTTCTAATAGCTCGGTCAAACTCACCAGC
>ENA-UZWV01005657-UZWV01005657.1-metagenome-genome-assembly--contig:-Day-3-1m-contig-5657_pt1 | contig 15064 bp, 12 predicted proteins | sample MGYA00260342_ERZ794902 | MGnify/ENA metagenome assembly ERZ794902
TTGCAATATCATTGAGCGAGAGCCCCAGTGTCTTACCGCGTTCAAGTATTTGGATTTGGACCTCTTGTTTTCCTACACGGAAGGAATCAGAAACATCGAAAACGCCAGGGTAGCGATTAAGTTCATCGCGCAACTCTGCTGCTGCAATTTTCAGATTTTCCTCGTTACGACCTGCGAGACGATAGTTGATCGCATCACCCGCAGAAAATGCATCTGATACAAAGGTGAGCTCTAAGGCATCCGGAATGCTGCCCACTTTTTCGCGCCACCGGTTTCGCACCTCTGCAGAGCTAATCTCTCCACGATCGAAAAATGGTGAGAGGTACATTACAACTTCGGCAACTTCGCTGCTACCAGATCCACCACGCCTAGGAGAATTGGGACCACCGCGAGGTGCCCGACCACCGATTATCGTGAGAACGCTATCAACGACTCTCTCAGTTGAGGCGGGCGCCAGACCATTAACTTTTAGATCAATTAATTCATCTTCTAGCTCCGCGGCTAACTCTATAGCTTTTTCTTCGATTACATCGATCGCATTCTCGGTAATATACCCGGGAACTCCTACTGGCATAACTACAGTCCCCCAAACCGTGTCACCCTCGATAGAAGGGAAAAACTGCAGTCCTACTCGGCCGCTCAACATAAGCGCAGAGGTCACCAAAATAACGCCAGTGGCAGTTGCCCATGCGGCGTAGCGATGCTTTAGTACTCGCTTGAGAACACGCCTGTATCGGTATTCTGCGAAGTCTTCCATGCCGTTTGCAATTCGACTTTGCAACGCTTGCCAAGCAAGAACAATTCGGGAGCCGTCCCCAAAGTACCCTTCCGTCTTACGATTAGCGATATGACCCGGCAAAATAAGCTGAGATTCAATGAGACTTGCAATGAGACAAAAAACAACGACCCCGCCTATCGTGTTAAAAAATGCACCTAACTGCCCGCCTAATAGCAAAACCGGCAAGAATGCAGCGATGGTGGTCAGAACACCGAAAATTACCGGCACTGAGATGTCTACAGTCCCCTCAATCGCTGCCTCCTCTTTTGAAAACCCTTTCACTTCGAAAGCATGAATACGTTCACCGACAACAATTGCGTCATCGACAATAATTCCGAGTACAAGAATAAAGCCCATCACTGTTAGCGAGCTAATAGTCAGCCCTACGGAAGGGAACAGAGCTAGGGCGCCGGCGATCGCAATAGGTATACCCGCAGCGACCCAAATCGCCAGTTTGAACCTTAGAAATAGAGTAAGGATCAATAATACAAATAGTAAACCGGTATAAGCATTACCTGCTACCGTGGCAATGCGGCCCTCAGTTGAGATGGCTGAGTCGGAGATAATTGCCAAACTCATGTCCCGTGGCAAATCAAAATCGCTCGAGGCCATCCATCGTTTAACCTGTTTTGATGAAGTGACGATATCTTCGTCACCTACTCTGAGTACATCGATAATCGCTGCGTTGACACCGTTCAACCGCGCGTCAAGATACCCCTCTTCAAATCCATCTTTGACCATGGCAATTTGACCAAGGCGCAATTGAGTGCCGTCTGGGTAGGACTGCACCACAATATTTTCATATTCATCACCGCTGTACACTTGCCCTTTCGTACGAAGCAATATTTCGCCCGACGCGGTGCGAATTGTGCCGCCAGGTAAGTCAAGTGAAGCGCGATCAATCGCGCGGGAAATTTGATCTAACGTTAAATTGTATTGCCTAAGAGTCATCTCTGAAATTTCTATAGAAATTTCAAAAGGCCTGAGATACGCAATGTTTACGGTAGAAATTCCGTCGAGATCCAATATGTCATTGCGAATTTTATCAGCTGTAAATTTAAGTCCGGTGTCATCTGTATTTGACGATAGCGCAAGAGTCATTACATTGCCGCTTGAGCTAAAGGCTCTAACGAGCGGCCTCTCAGCTCCAGCAGGGAACGTACTTACCGCGTCTATTTTACCCTTCACATCATTCAGGACGCGATTGAGGTCGGCACCGCTTGTTAACTCGATAGTGGCGTCGCAACCCCCTTCTCGCGCGGTGCTAGTGAGGCGATCGATATCTTCTGCACCCTCTAACGCCTCTTCTATACGTAAACAAATAGCTGATTCAGCTTCATCAGGCGTCGCCCCGAGGTAAGCCACGCTGACCTGCACAAGCCCAAAATCAATATCGGGAAATTCTTCCTGGTTAAGATTTAGGTAAGAGACAAAACCTCCCGCTAGGAAGATCATCATCAACAAATTAGTGGCTACGGGGTTTTTTACAAACCAAGTAATGGGGGTTCGCACTGACATTCTCCACGCGCCCTCAGGCGCTTCTGCTGCTACCGTAATTGAGTAGTAAAATTTAGGCTAATTGCTTAAATCATCTCGAGGACTGGCCGCACGGACATCCCATCTACAACAGCTTGTATCGGTGAGGTACAGACCTTTTCGCCAGGCATTAGGCCGCCACTGATCAACACACGATCTTGCTCTAGACGAAATATTTCCACCTCGCGGTAATACATTTTGTTCTCGGCATCCACCACAAGCACCTGTGAATTATTGCGAATAACCGAACGCGGCAGGGAAACGATATTTTCTATTCGCTTGCCAGCAATGTGCGCTTCGACAAACAGGCCTATAGGTAAAGGTATAGACTCACTCGCGACATCAGCAGAAGGCTGCTCGATGCGAATGATTGATTGCACCATATTGCTGCTGGGATCGATGGTAGCCTCGGTGCGCAAGAGTTTGCCCATCCAGGTGTATTCCCTGCCACCGTAGCTTCCGACTAATTCTACCGCTGGCGCCTGAGCCAATTCGAACTCACCGCGAAAGCTGGTGGGAATATCAAGATAGCCGAGCTGTCTGATGGCTAATGGAACGCGCACGTCGACTCTGCCGGCATCGAATAACACCGCGACACTCTGGGCACGATTGACAAATTGACCAAGCTCGACATCGCGCGACGCTACAACAGCATTAAAAGGGGCACGCAATATCGACCGTACTGCATCAAGTTCGGACTGCTTTAGAGTGGCATCGGCCTCGGCGAATCGAGCCTTGTTAACCGTAGCGGCACGTTGTGCATTTTGCAGCTCTGCCTCGCTAACCAAATTTTTAGCCGCCAACTCGGTGATGCGAGCAAGATCTGCAACAGCAAATTCTGCCTCGGCAGACGCCTGATCGAAGCTAGCGCGACTGCGCGTCACTGCCGTTTCGAAATCATTCAGCTCTAACCTTACCAACGGCTCGCCGGCCATTACGTAAGCGCCCGCTTCTAACGAAGGTGACACCCAGGCAACGGGGCCTTGAACATTAGAGGAGACGCTCGCCTGACGTGCCGCTTGCGCCTTGCCCTGCGACTCGATGAATAGCTGCACCGACTCTGCCTGAACCTCTGCGACGCGGACGCTGATTGGAATGATTTCCGGCGCCGATTCGGAGACCCGCGTGGGATTGCGAATCAATATAACTGCGACAACAATGCTTCCTATAAGAATGCCAATCGGCATCAATACTCGCTTCATATCTAACTCCAAGACTTCTAATTCCTTTGCCGGCGGTGATCGGTAGAACCCTACTTGCGTGACATTTTCATTTCGGTTCAGCGCCTGCAAGAGCTTGGGCTACTAACGCCCGCATTCTCAAAAAATGGATATAGAGTGCCGCAGCAATTTCCTCACCATTGCCATTCTCGACACCTATTTGACCTATGTTCGGCCATTACTAAAAGCCCAGACAAAAAAATCGGCCCAAAGGCCGATTATAGAGGGAAACCCTTAAGCTAGAACTTGGCTCCAACGGTGAGTCGGTAGGTTCGGTAAGGACCAAGATATTGGCTAGTCGTTGAACCACCTAACACGGAAAAGCTCGAGCCGCCGACAAAGTATGGGTAGTCTTCGTCTGTCGCGTTTTCGACAGCGAAATTCACATTGTAAAGCCCGCTGGGTGAGGTTACGCCAGCACGCAAGTTGAGCAAGCCATAAGAGTCGATTGCAAAAGCCTCCTCACCGCCAGCGCTGGAGTTCTTCTCATCCTGCCAATAGTATTCAGCGCGCACAAAACTATCCCAGCCACCGTCGCCGATTTCAAAGCTGTAATCGCCGATAAATGAAGCCGCCCACTCCGGCACGCCCTGGTAGTCCGCTCCCTCCAGTGCTGGCTGATCATCGAATTTCTCGTATTTGACATCTAGCCAGGTAAGCGATGCCTCGAGGGTCAGTCCTTCTACAGGAGGGAGGTAGGTGAAGTCCACCTCAAGGCCCTTGGACAGAACCTCGGTGATAGAAATATTTCGGGTTAGTCCCGCAGCGTCGCGGTTAATAGACTGAAGATCTTCTACCGACTGGGTGAACAGGGCGGTATTGAGGGACAGGGTTTTGTCCAGGAACCACCCCTTAAAACCGAGCTCTACTAGTGTCGGTATCTCAGGATCTAATACTGGAAGACCACCCTCTTCATTGACAAAATTCAAATTGGCCGACTCTGCAACGTCAATACCTGCCCCCTTGTATCCTCGTGAAAGGGTCAAATATGTGTTCACATTTTCGCTGATGTTATAGCGACCAATGACACGCCCGGAGAAATCCTGATCATCTATTGTTGTCTCTCCTACGAAAGCGGCCCCCAAGAACTCTGACTGGGGAAAATTCGGATTGATGGGGGTATAAGTACGAGTGTAGCTTCCCTTCTTCTCTTCATCGGTATAACGCCCTCCCACAATTAATGAGAAGCGGTCAGTAACATCCCAGGTAAATTCACCAAACACAGCTGCGCTGGTTGTTTCTACCGATCGAACAGCTTGCAACTGTGTGTTAAAGACTCCGAAAGAGCCTAGCTGAACAAAGATGCTGCCATCAGCGTCAACGTCTTCGTTGAAATAAAACAGCCCAGCCACATAACTTACCGAATCTCCCATGTCACCGAACAACCTGAACTCTTGGCTTACTTGTGTCGACTCCGCCTCGGTCCCATTGCGATTATTGATATCTGTGTTAGACAACTGATCTGCCTCATTGAACTCGTCAATTTCCCAGTCGCGCCAGGAAGTGATTGATGTAAGCTGTGCCCCCCCCTCGAATCCGTAGTTTAATTCCAGCGCCACACCGCCGGCCTCAGACTCCTGGTTTATACGATCATCAAAAATTGCAACATCGCGATTACCTTCACCGGGTTTTATTCCGAACTCATCCAAAGCGGCCTGAAGCTGAATAGCATTTTCAGTGTATGCGTTGGCGATTATAGCGATATCGTCGCTGGACGTGAGGTAAGTGGGCAGACAGCAGGCGTTGTCCTCCTTTACTGTATCCACTGTCAGCAGTGCACTTAGATTGTCTGAGGGCTGAAACAACAACTTTCCTCGCAAAGACCAAGTGTCTTTGTCGTTAACATCATCCTGCCCGGGGAAAGCATTACTTAGCTTACCGTCAGTAACATGACTCGAGCCAGTGAGACGATAAGCCAAGGTGTCTTCTATAAGGGGACCCGTGACCGTACCCCGGACCCGTAACTCATTATCGGTACCAAACATGACATCGCTACCGCCGGAAAATTCGAACTCTGGCTTTTTGGTACGGACATTGACCACTCCGGCAGACGCGTTCTTCCCAAATAAAGTGCCCTGCGGACCCTTAATAACCTCTACGCTCTCGATGTCGTATAAATCAAAAAAACCCTGCGCTTCACGGCCCATCACCACACCGTCGATGACCGTCGCCACACTGGACTCAAAACCGTCACTAAAACTAAAGGTAGATATGCCGCGAATTCTGGTGCCATTGGCACGAGTGGTGTTAGTGGGAGAGTAGTCAAAACCAGGCACAAATTTCACGATGTCAGACATCGAATTAAACCCAGTCTGTTCGAAGAATTCAGCGCCTATTACAGATACCGCAACCGGTGTATCAATCAGGCTCTCATTTTGCTTCCTAGCCGTAACTACTATTTCCTCAAGGACAGTCAGACCTTCGGCAGCACTGAGATTGGGGGTTAGTAGCAGTGAACTGGCCATGGCCAAACTCAGCGTTGTGTACCTATATTTCATCGATGTACCCTCTTATTTTAGTAGTAAGCTGCTTGCGGGTTTACTGGAAATTTGCCGCTTCACGCATTTTAATTTTTATTTTAATGCTTATATTAGAATATTAGACAATTAACAGGGAAGTCAACTGCTAATTCCTCACAAATTCTACTTAAGTGACAGAGAAATCCATCTTATGAGCTATAAGGTGTTTCTTAACTACCTGTATTTATACGTTTTATTATATTTTTTGAGTATCTGTTTAGTACTGACCTTTATTATAATATTGTTTGATTTTAGATCGAAAAAACATCAAATAAACCGTCGCTTGGGAGATCAAACCCCACGAGTTCATGATAAAATTCGGGTTTACTAGACGAAACTTATTGTGGCAATCATGAAAATAGAGAAAAAAACACGCAGCAGGCTGTCCCCGAAGGCTAGAAAATCTATGATTCTGGATCACGCCGCAAGGCTGATTTCCGCCGAGGGCGTGTCTGCAGTCAATATGGAGCGCCTCGGCAAAGAAGCGGGAGTCAGCAAAGCACTGGTTTACAATTATTACCCCAATGTAACACTGGTTTTGCAAGAACTATTGACGCGCGAGTATCGGCACTTAAGAAAACTGCAGTTCGACGCAGCCGAGAGCGGAAAGACCCTTGAGCAGATCGTCAGGCGTGTCACCCATGTATACCTTGTCTACATAAAGGAGCATGGACCACTAATCGACAGGCTGGCGGCAGAACCTTCCGTCGCCGATAATGGTGACCCTACCGAATACAGTCGTGAATCTGCTGTTGAATACTTAGCAAAAATTTTCAGCGAAAATTTCCACATCGATATGGACATAGCCCGCCCTGTGGTAGACATATCCTATGGACTGCCGGCCGCCGCGGGCCACTATATAATTAGTCATGATACCGCACTGCAGGAGATTGAAGATATCACTGTCATCATGATTTTAGGCAGTTTGGAAGCTATAGCCAGTAAGCACAAAACGTCGCTGAAAGTTTTGCGCAGGCCTGATTCGAATTAGGCTTCCGGGTTAATTTTATCAATCATAAATAAAAACCTCCTCCAGCGGCACTTTGAAAACATTGGATATCTTGAAAGCAACTTCCAGGGAGGGTGAGTATTTGTCTTTTTCAATGGCAAATATAGTTTGACGGCTTACACCCACTTTATCGGCTAAAGTTTGCTGAGACATTTCTTCAGCCTCGAATCTCAGTCTTCGAATTTTATTCCTCAGTTTCTTGGCCAACTCACACCCCTTTTCGGTAGTAGTAAAGTTGAGTAATGAAATTAGATACCTCCGCCAGAATAAAAAACAGCAATAACAAATGGGATATAAAGACAGGAGATGAATCGAGCAATATGTCATACCCTCCCCCGCTTGCAACATACAAAAGCTGCACCAATAAAAGCCAAACTCCTATACTAAGCACCCAATAACCGTTTTTATAAGAGCTTGCTGCAATCAACGCGTCTCTCTCATCTTCCTTATTTTTCCCGGCCAACAATGATTGAATAATAACTTCAAGTACCACCATTAGAGTAATTGGCATAAGCATGTCAATGAACGTGAACTCATTACTGTGTCCAAACACTCGACTGGAAAAAAATTGGAGGAAATACCATCCAAATACCAGCAAGGTGACAGCCAATGAGGCTATTAAACTCTTTTCCTTATATGACAAATCCATGATGTCTCTCCTTGTATTAATATATTTACACAATGTATAATATTTTTTACACACGATCAAGCACAAATATTCACCCAAATGGTTTAGGCATTGCTCCAGGATGGGTCATCCAACAGATGCCGCATCGGTTTCATCCAATGCGTTTCAATATTGCCCTCATTTAGCACGTATAAACGCAATCGGTCACAGAATTTGTAGAAGCCCGGTTGGAGACTGTGCTTACCAGGCGTAAGCCTCAGGAGCTTCCCCGGTGGGTGGAAAAATTTCATCTAGATTATCCAGTGATTCCTGGCTCAAACGTATATCGGGTACATGCAATACGGAGACCAACTGCTCAATATTGGCCGGGCCTATAATAGACGCAGAAACCTGCGGTTGATGTAACAGCCATGCAAGGGCTATTGCGCTGGGCGACTCGTTCAACTGTGCGCAAAACTGGTAATACTGTTGCAACTGAAAATCTCGCTCATTAGCGGCACTTCTCACACCTTCAGACTGCCGCCGCCCACCTGGATCTTGTGATGGACCGCTCAGCAGCCCCCCCGCCTGGGGGCTCCATGGAATGAGCCCCAGCCCGTATTCCCGACAGGCAGGAATAACTTCAAGCTCCACGCGTCGCTCAATCAGGTTATAGATACTCTGCTCTGAAATCAGCCCCATTTGTTGTTTGGCTATAGCTTTTTCGTTGGCACGCGCAATGGCCCAGCCAGGGAAATTACTGGAGCCAACATAAGTGATTTTTCCCTGGCTGATCAGCCTTTCCATCGCTTGCCAAATTTCTTCAATAGGTGCTAACCGGTCGATATGGTGCATTTGATAAAGGTCGATGTGATCGACCCCTAAACGCCTCAAACTGGCATCGCATGCTAATTGGATATGCCGTGCCGACAAACCGCGGTCATTCACATCATCAGACATAGGCTCGTAAACCTTTGTAGCCAACACTAGACGATCACGTCGTGAGGTGTCCTCAGCGAGCCACTTGCCCAAAATTGTCTCGGTGGTTCCAACACCTAAACCGCCACCGTATTGATTCGCGGTATCAATGAAATTGATGCCCGCGTTAACGGCTTGATTGAGAATTTCGAAGGACTCGGCTTCGCTGGTTCGCGGGCCGAAATTCATAGTACCCAGGCAAAGCTCACTGACTTTGAGAGCAGACCGACCTAACTGACGATATTGCATTTATCGATTCCGTTTTAAATACTTTAGGGCGCACGCAGGGTTGAGCCCGTCACCAACTCTTCACTCGAATCAGCAACGCTGAATCTCACTAGTTGCTGTGCACGCTCTGACAGTTTTTTGTAATCTTGGTAGCTTATGCCCGGTACCATGGGCTCCCTGAACCACGGCGCATAGAACTCAAGGTTTGGTATAGAGCGTACCGCATCTGACACATTCGGCGTGCCGCCATGCCAGGCACGAACATCACGAATCATAATAGCACCCGCTGGTGCCGGGCATACCGTGCTCAGCCTCATCCACTCTGGCTCTTCCGCAAGACCTGGTATTTTGGCTCTGGAGTTTTGTGTGCCCGGAATTTGGCGAGTCGCCCCATTAATTCGAGTCACATCCTGAGGTAAAAAATTCACGCAAACATAGGGTGGCGGTAAGTCCCGTATACTCATTTGACCCCGTGGATCAAAAAATGAACTGAAAGTTGATCGGGTGCTGTCCACCCAGTCACCTACATCCGAGTGCAGGGGCTGGTAATCCACCGCGCCGGGCAAGCAAAAATCTCCACTACCAGCTCGGAGTATATAATCTTCTGAACCGAAGACAGCATTTACCAGACGAATAACCTCCGGTACCTCCAACAACATTTGCCATTCAGGCCTGTGCAACTGACTTCTCGTCATACTCGAGCCGCCAAAAGAGTACCGATGTGAACCACGATTACCCTTACTATCGCTATCCAGTGATGTAACCTCGTTAACTACCTCATTGCAGCCCGCCGCTAAAAATTCAATTTGTTCACTGTTAAGCACGTTTTCGACAACCACTAAGCCATCGCGACGAAATAGCTCAACAGCTCGCTCTATATCACGCGGCTGTAGAATTTCCTGCCCCCTGATCCCACTATTTTTCTCGAGGTATCGACGTAGTTTAACCACTTCGGGATCATTACTGGGAATGTCATTCCAACCTATTGGCGGGTTTACTGCTGTCGTGTCTCTAGTCATTCAATTCTCACTGGTATTAACTTTCTCTGCTCAGCCAACCAAACTAGTGAGAGATCTCACGAATGATGGTTTAAACCATGATAACTGACAAAATGTATAGTAGCATCATACTAGAGATCATAAATAGACTGTCAAGTTCACAATATTTCTCGAGAAATACAAAATTTAGGCTAATAAAGCCCGCTTACACTAGCGACGAAAATTTAAATGAAGCTGAAATATGGCAACGCACCTATCGCAGCGACCTCATATTGAAAAAATGAACATAGCTAGCCGTAGGATCGGTAAAGCGACCAATCTTCAGTTATCAGTTAGCCAATCTGGCCAAAAATTACAGTCACAAAAAGTAAATATCTATCCGGCCAGTGGGCACTCCAGAAAAAACTTGACTACTATGTAAAGCGCCCTAATATGATTCTATTATAATTATAGTCAGTAAAGGGGCGTATTTTGTTTATAGGTATTCACCACACTGGAATTTCGGTGACGGATCTCGATAAAGCCATAAAATTCTACACCCAGGCGGGCGGCTTCGAACTCGTACATCAGTTTTCTTTACCCAACACTGCGATAAATCGAGATGCAATGGATGCTGCAAACTCTGCTGCAAAGGTTGCCTGGCTCAAAAGCTCTACATCGTATCTTGAATTACTACAATTTGACCGGCCAACCAACATCAATGCTCTGCCACCGGCTGTAAATGACATCGGGATTCGCCATATATGCCTGCAAGCAAAAGATGGTAATGAACTGTTCGACTTGGCTGTAAGCCATGGAGCAAGCTGGCACGCACGCCCCGCCGGCTTGGGGACCGGGAATCTTTATGTGTATGTGCGCGACCCCATGAACAACGTTGTCGAGCTTGAAGGCCTGCCCCCAGTGCCCAAAGAGGGAGCGCCAATATGGTATGGGCACACGGCCTATGTGGTCGAAAATATGCAGCCAATGCTAGAGTTTTACGAGGTCCTAACCGGCCTAAAAAGAAATAGAGAAGGCACTTTTAACCCCGGCGAACCTTTTGACACAGTAAGCGGGCTCGAAGGCACTCACCTACAGGCTGGCTGGATTCCTGTCGCCAACGGCAATCTCGAATTCTGGCACTACCTTGCACCGCAAAGCAGCAGGCGCTCGGGCACACAAGCCACCGATTTGGGCTTTACCCATACCTGTTTTGAGGTTGACGATGTAGTAAGCAGCATGCGTGATCTCGCCAATGTTGACGTGCACTTTCTTTCTGAGGCCATTGTAGGTGACTCTAATACGGCCGTGTTTGGACGAGACCCGGAGAACAATCTTTTTAAGTTGATTTCTTTTAATGGGCAAGGTGAAAGCTTTTCTCTGAAAGCCCTCTCTGGCGGGCGTCACCCCCACGAGTTGGCAAAACCTACCGCCAAGCAATAACAACTAAAACAAAGCCAATAGTATGAGCAGCAAACAACTCGATAACCAGACCATACTAGGTTATGGCATTTTATCTCTACCTATCGGAGTGTTAGGTATTCCCATGGGGATCTATTTGGCCCCTTTTTATGCCGGGGAACTCGGCCTGCCACTTGCGGTTATTGGCAGTATGCTGATGCTATCGCGCGTCTCGGACTTCATTACCGACCCATTAATCGGAATGTTGTCAGATCGCTGGCGTCCCAGTATTGGCAGACGCAGGGTTTGGCTGCCGATTGGCACAATGATTATGATGATTGGCGTATCTCTGCTGCTCCGCCCCAGCGGTGAAGTGGATGCGTTATATTTTTTAATGGCCGTGTCGATAACTTACCTGGGCTATACCACCTTGCAACTACCCTATACCGCATGGGGCGCGGAATTATCACCTGACTACCATGTCCGCACCAAAGTCACCGCCTCTGCCAAATTCTTCGATACCTTCGGCCTGGTGATCTCCACTATTATTCCAGCGGTCATCCTGTCCCAGGCGGATGCAAAGGCCAGTGACGTTATGAATGGCTTGAGCCTTTTCGTTTTATTCGCGCTACCCATATGCGCCACGATTACCTTTTTCAGAGTGCCAGAGCCCCCACAACATAAAGCATCCCAGGCTAAAATTGACTCGCGCCAGGCCTTTAAACTAATTGCCCGAAACAAACCGTTCGCCATTATTACTATTGCGTTTTTCATTGCTACCGTGGCTGAAGTTTTCCGCCAGACAATTACCCTATTTTATGCCAACGAAATTATTGGAATCGAAAACATTGGCACAGTCTTTATTTTCTATTTTGCCACTGGACTTCTGATGATTCCCGCATGGACACGCATCGCCAGTCGGTTTGAAAAACATCGAGCCTTGGCGGGGGCTCTCTCCCTTGTCTTTATTACCAATGTAGGGATGTATTTTCTCGACTTTGGTCAAACGACCATTTTTACAATTTTCTTTCTTATCAAAGGAGCGTGTTTCAGTGCACTGCTGATACTCCCACTGGCAATGGTTGCCGACACTGTGGATATTGATGCCGCGTTAACGGGTGAGCGCCGACAGGGTATGTTTTTTGCTATTGGCACAATGGTACAAAAGCTTGGTTATGCAATCGGTCAAGGGATCCCACTCATACTATTAGGCTTCATCGGTTTTGATGCTGCTGGCTCCAACGGGCCGGAAGAGCTTTATTGGTTAACGGTATGCTACAGCATCGTACCGGCAGCGACCGTTGGATTCGCTATTCTGGCTGTACTCAAATATTCCCTGACAGCGAAGCGACAGGAAGAACTCAAAAGCTATCTCGACGAAAAGGAAATTAACCCGGCTGTCGAGTTACCGGCATTTCTTCTAGCCCCAAAAGGGTAACAAGATGGATAACTGGCAAAGTGCGTGGGTGGAAAGCAACGGTATCAATATCCAGTACCATCGCACCGGCGGGCCCGGTCCTGTCTTGTTGCTTATCCATGGTTTTACCGATAACGGACTGTGCTGGAGTCGTGTTGCTCGCCAGCTGGAGGCAAACTACGATATATTGATGCTGGATTCTCGCGGCCACGGTCTCTCAGACAAGCCAGAAAAAGGCTACTCGGGCAACGACCTGGCAGCAGATGTTGCAGGGGTTATAAAAGCATTAAATCTAGGGCCGGTAATGATAATGGGCCACTCGGTAGGGGCCATTACCGCTGCCACCGTTGCCGCCAAGTGCCCAGAGCTGGTGTGCGGCCTGATGCTCGAAGACCCTATCTGGCGAAATAAAGAAAAGGGCGCAAGCGAAAAAAGTGCAACGATGACGAAGGCAATACGCCAACAAATAGTTATCCAACAACAATTGAGCGCCCAACAGATAGAGGCGTCCGGGCGTGAAAACTGCCCCACATGGGATCCAGATGAATTTCCCGCCTGGGTGCAAGCAAAGCAACAAGTGAGTCCCAATGTGGCAGACACGGTATCTTCCATTATCGGCAACTGGCAGGAGGTGGCGGCTGCACTACAGTGTCCCACACTACTGATCACCGGCTACCCGGGAAAAGATGTGGTTGTCTCGCCGGCTATTGTCGCTGAGGCTCAACTCATCATCCCACAAATGCAACACGTTAATCTTGCTCATGCCGGCCACAACATCCGGCGAGAGAGCTTTCAACCATACCTGTCGGCAGTAAGTCAGTTTCTGGATAGGCTCATCGTTATTTAGCCAGCACACCACCGACAACGAGAAGCCCTGCTCTGATAATAAAGCTGGAGTGCTCGCTAGCGAGAAATAATATCGCTGATTTCATCTCATCAGGATAGCTCAGTCTATTCATGGGAATACCACTGGATATCACCACTGCTATATCAAAAGTTGTATCTTACTTCTTTTGGCGCTCGCCCATATTTTTTTACCATTGGTATCTCGATGGGCGCCGGGCAAAAGGCATTGACATGAGTGTGGCTATTAACCTACTGACAGCCCTGGTTAATTGCGCGACACCCTATACTGTTTGGCGAAACGCTCTTTACCCAGACCTTTTAACGGCATCTCCTTAATCTCGGCATTGGCATTGGCATTGTGCTTAAATTCGCAGCGTTCAAACAACACTTGGTGAGATTTAAGAATAGCTACTTCAAGCTCAACATTAGGAGTAGCAAACCAACCTTCGGCTGTTACATTGTTACGAATAGTTTTTCGTTCTATCACATCAATAAAAATTAAAAACTAAAAATTAATGGTAGTTATTGCAATATTTCAGCAATTTTTTGGTCGCGAATTGCTTCAATAGAATATAATTTGGCTTTATCTTGTTCTTCCAATTCTTCTGGAATATACCAATGTAACTTAGTGCCCTGATAAGCCTTCCAGGCAGATTCGGCGACTTCAGCAGGATCCAGAGTGCGTGAGGCATCGGTATGATTAATATTTCTTTTTGGAATGGCTTCAAAGGTCGCAATGGACTTACCCCCTGAAAAATGATCACCCTTCCATAGCGGCGTATCAATAATTCCCGGCAATAAGTCAGCAGCCCTTGAGCCATAACGGGCTAATTCAACACTTAATGCTTCAGTCAATCCTTTCACTGCGTGTTTCGTAGCCGAATAGATAGCCATACGAGGTGTACCAAAAATGGCCGCTGAAGATGCAGTTGTTAGACACAGTGAGTTTTCAGTATTTTTTAATAGAGGAATAGCGGCATAAGCACCATTGACCACACCAATTAAATTAATGTTTAGCATTAGCATGATTTTTTCGAAGGGGATTTCGTCAAAAAATCCACCTAAAGCAATGCCAGCATTGTTAAACATAATGTCCATATGACCATCGGTGTGTTTAGAAAATGATGCTATCGCATCATCAAAGGCTGGTTTATCAGCTACATCTAGACAACCCGTAGTGCCATTTTTCTGCAATTCATCTTGTAAACTGCTTAAGCCTTTCTCGTCGAGATCGTAGCCGCCTACAAACCAGCCTTTTTTAAGAAACAAAAGGGCTGTGGCAAGACCAATACCGCTAGCGGCCCCTGTAATAAAAATCGATTTTTGTCTCATGTTTTACTCTTATTTTTTATGTACCAATTGCTTTCCATACTGGGGAGTAATCAATTAACCTCTTTTGGCCCTAAATTGATTATAAATCGTAATAATCGAGTTAGTTTACAACAAGTTTGTAACTGTTTTTAGAGTGCTAAACCCCTTAAGAATGAGGTTTTGAGAGGAAAACAACTACTCCCATTCAATCGTGGCTGGCGGCTTACTCGAAACATC
>ENA-UZWV01012057-UZWV01012057.1-metagenome-genome-assembly--contig:-Day-3-1m-contig-12057_pt1 | contig 15038 bp, 15 predicted proteins | sample MGYA00260342_ERZ794902 | MGnify/ENA metagenome assembly ERZ794902
TTACCTGTGAGACGAGCACGGTCTCGGGGCCCTGCAGTGACGGATCATCGATCGGAGGCAGAATGCGGTAAACCGCAACTGAGGCGACCAGTGCAATCAGCACAAGAGCTTTCAAAACTGCGCCACCAGACTGCTGTGAAAAGCGACTCATAGTGGCCCCTCTAAAATGGCGCTCAATAGATGACCGCCGGTGAACGTTCCGGTGGTCCTCCCAACATTTCGCGGTGTGACACGCGGTATTCACCCGCGTCATCAATACCCAGCTCAAGACCGAGCTCTGCACCAATCAGCGTCTGACCCGCGTATTTATCGATCACGTTGTCGAACGCCAGCGCGTGCAGTAGGTGTCCCGTGTATTCGGGGTTCTCAGCGACCTTCATGATTTCTTCGTACTGCTCAGGATGAACCTCGGCGGCCATCAACGCCCGCTCAGTCCTCAACGGCCCCATCCAAATTGACACGGCATTAACCCCAGTACCTGTGAAGTCGTGCTGCATGTCATGCGCGAACTTATCAATACCGGCTTTCTGCGCCCCGTAGCCCGGACCGTGCATGTAACAGTTTGCGCCAAATGACGAACCAAAGGCGATCAAACCCGATCCTTGAGGAACCATGATGCGTGCCGCATGCCAGCTGGCAACATACGCAGAACGTAAACCCACCTCTAAAACGTCCACCGCATCGATGGACTTCTCCCAAAAAGGGCTTGGGGTTATCAGTTCTGGATGGATCATGGTGGCGTTGTTAACCAAAATATCGAGCCGTCCGGAGGCCGACTGGATGTGCTCAAATACAGCACGAACTTGTGCGTCATCCGCATGATCGCAGCGAAGTGCAATGCCCTCGCCTCCGGCCTGGGTCACCTCTGCCGCGGTGCTGTGAATAGTCCCCGGTAGCGCTGCCCCGTCCCAGCCTTTAGCCTCACCCACCGTTTCAGCGCGCCCGGTAATGTATACCCGCAGACCATGACTCCCCAAGGCTCGTGCAATGCCTGCACCCGCACCACGACTGCCACCCGTCACCAGTGCTACGGGCCTCTTAATTTGCGTCATCATTTCTCCTTGTGTCGAGCGCTCAGCTGGCGACTAAACTTTCGGCGCGACTGACCAAACTCTCGGTCATTCCCTGAAATCCATCCCTCAGTGCCGCCCCCAGTGCAAGGCCGACAAGCGGTGAAATCCAGCCCTGTAACACAAAGGTTGATCGGTAGAGTGTTCTCGCCTCCCCGATGGCCGCGATGTCGTGTTGACGGTAACTAAAGAGCAGTGGACCGACGGGTTTCATCCGGTACTCAAAGCGCTCGCCAACGACGACCTCACTCACAAACTCCACCTGATCACGCAGTCGGTCACCAAGCTGCACGGTCATGGCGATCGGAGCACCCGCTGTGAGTTCTGCAGAGCAGGCCGTCACAAAGGGGTTCCACTCCGAATAAGCAGAAAAATCGGTAATGACGTTCCAGACGACGTCTTTTGAGGCCTCGATCTCTCGAATAAATTCAATCTTCATTCTCGTTAGATCCTTGTCAGTTAATACGCAACGAACTGTTTTCGCACCAAAACTAGCCCGCGGATGCCAATACTTGGTTGTCTTCGAGGACGTTTGCGGGCCGATGGATACACCACGTCCCTGCCGGATGGTAAATGTACGCCACGCAACTGTTGCAGTTATCACAGAGCGATTGCCCGCCCTCCTCACGCCATCGATTGACCAAATCGGGCTCCCGCAAGAGGGCTCTGGCAAGTTGTACGGCTTCAAAGCCGGCATCCATACACTGCGCGACATTGTCAGCTGATTTGACACCTCCCAAGTAAGCGAGCGGCAGGTCAACGGCCTCGCGTATCTGGGTGGAGTACTCCCAAAAGTACAGTTCTTTAAACTCAATTTTTGGCACAGCTGCTTGCGTGGATGCAATCGCCATTCCGCTCAGTGACCACTTGCCCAGCACACGAAGCATTGCCTCCAAGTTCATGTTACTGCCAAACGTAAACCACCCCGATTCGACGTTTCGACCGCCGGACAACACCAACATGTCAGCACCCGCCTGCTCCAAGATTTTCGCCGTGATGACACCGTCTTCAAGCTGCGCACCTTTACTGCGACCATCGGCAACATTGATTTTGGCGATGACCGCAATGCGGTCACCAACAGCCTCCTTGACCGCTTTGAGAACGCGAGCGGGGAAGCGCGCACGGTTCTCAGCACTGCCGCCATAGGCGTCTGTCCGTTGATTATCCAGCGGCGATAAAAATTGATTGAGCAGGTAACCGTGTCCCATGTGAATCTCAACGGCATCAAACCCGGCGTCATAACACCGCTCAGCGGCGGTAACGAACAAAGTTACCATTCGATCCATATCGCGTTCTGTCATGGCGCGGCGGAACATATTGCCCCGCAGGAGCCCCGCCGGATTGAAACCCGACACTGAACTTTGAAGACGCCTGGGAACAAATACACCGGTGACAAAACTCCCACCATGCGTTAACTGAGCCGCTATCTTGCCACCCGCGTCGTGCACGGCCTGGGTCACAGCACGAAGGTCGGGCATCGCGTCATCGTGAATCCAAACCTGGTCAGGCAAGGTCCGTCCGGCTTTCTCTACCGCCACATAAGCCATGGTGGTCATACCCACACCACCCTTTACGAGCGCTTCGTGATGCAGGCGCATAGCACGAGTCGGACGACCTCGCTTGGACATGTTTTCGTTTGCGCCGGCTTTGATGAAGCGATTAGGTAAGGTAATGGGACCGAGCTTTAAAGGCTCATAAGCGGCAGTCAGCATGTCTTCGTCCAATGACTAACAATACAAACACGGAGTATACCCACCCTGCGTGACAAGCCATCGTCCCTTTGGATAGTGGTCGAGCGCCGCCCATCAGTGGCACTGATCTTCGCCAAAAACGATGGGGAATTTAGCCACCAGTCTGTAAGGTATCGACAGTGATGTTTTAGAAAGCCGGTACTCAACGACAACAACGGCTCCACGAGAAGGATTAAAGACCATGAATCTAAACGGCAAAATTGCGGTAGTCACCGGCGCCGGTAGCGGCATCGGCCGCGCACTCGTTGAGCAGTTTGTTCGCGAGGGGGCCAAAGCCGTCGTCGCTGTCGATATTAATCGCGAGACCGTTCAGCGCACCGCTGACGATAATGGCTGTGTTGCCATGACGGCGGATGTTTCCCGCGATAACGACATCAAGCGCGTGATTGAAGAGACAGAAAATAACATTGGACCCATAGATCTCTTCTGCAGCAATGCCGGTGTAGGGATGGGGTTGAATGAACAGTCGCCGGACCGAGAGTGGCAGACGAGCTGGGATATCAATGTCATGTCACACGTTTATGCGGCACGCCACTTAGTCCCACGTATGGCACAGCGCGGTGGAGGCTATTTTCTCAATACGGCATCGGCCGCGGGCTTACTCAACCAAATCGGTGGAGCGGCATACGGTGTCACTAAACATGCCGCCGTAGGTTTTGGTGAGTGGCTCGCCCTCACCTATGCCCATCAGGGGATCAAAGTCTCAATGCTCTGCCCTCAGGCGGTCAGAACAGGAATGACGCCCTCGGCGGACGAGGACGACTCGACGCTTGGCGCCAGTGCGGCCAGAGCGGCGGCAGGGGACGGACTTATGGAGCCCGAGACACTGGCCGAGGTCGTAACAGCGGGCCTTGCATGCGAATCTTTCCTGATCTTGCCCCATCCTGAGGTGGAGACCTACATGCAACGCAAGACCGCGGACTATGACCGCTGGATCAGGGGCATGAACCGACTTCATCTTTCAGTGACAGGGGAATAAGGCATTTGCGTTTGAGCAGTCACACTGTGAACCGCGCTGTTTGTCAGGGCAGGACCAGACCCACTACCCCGACTTGAGGGCGTTTGCCGATGCCGTTGAGTCGCGGCTTACTGTGCTGCCGGTCAATGATCCGGTGTAAGCTTGCTTTTACGTTCAAACGCGATAATCCACACCACCACAATTACTCATAAATCAGACAGGACATGAAAAAATGATTGAATCCTTGTTTTCCATGCAAGATAAAATTTGTGTTGTCACCGGCGGAAGCCGCGGACTGGGCTCCTTCATGGCACAAGGCTTTCTGGAAGCAGGCGCCAAGCGTGTGTACATCACTGCGCGGAAGCCTGAAGCCTGCATCAGTACTGCCAAAGAACTTAGCCAATACGGCGAATGCATCGCGATTCCTGGCGATGTCGCAACGTCTGAAGGTCTGCACAATCTCGTCTCCGAGTTAATGTCTCGCGAGCAGCACATTGATGTTCTGGTCAATAACGCTGGCGCCGGTTGGGGCGCCCCTTTTGGACAGTTTCCAGAACAAGGTTGGGACAAAACAATGAACGTGAACACCAAGAGCCCTTTCTTTTTGACTCAGGCTCTGGCGCCATTGCTTAAAGCGAACGCGAGTGCCGAAAGCACCGCGAGCATTATTAATATTGGTTCTATTGCCGGCATGGTTGGCCATGCAGTGGATAACTTTAGTTACGCTGTCTCTAAGGCTGGCATCCATCAGCTGACCCGCATACTGTCAGCGGAACTTGCCAAGGACCATATTCGCGTCAATGCCATTGCCCCCGGGCGCTTCTATTCAAAAATGACCGAGTTTTTGAGCACCGATCAAGCAGCATTTGACGAGGAGCTAGAAACCATTCCCATGCGTCGCTGGGGAGAAGCGTCCGACATTGCCGGAGTCGCCATTATGCTGGCTTCACCGGCAGGTGCCTTTATTACGGGCCAGATTATTCCGGTTGATGGTGGCACCTCTGTGGTGAATTGACAGACTCATAGCGCTTACCTTTCGCGCTTACCTAGGCCCGACATATGTTACGAAAAATACTCATTGCAATCAGTGTTCTGATCTCGATACCGGTGGTGTTGTTTCTGACCGCGTGGCTTTATCCTCGCCCCGTCGACACCACCCCACCTTGGGTGTTTGAAAGTGATGGTAGTGAACTGAACTATTGTGAACTTCCCGAACTCGACGGTTCAGGGCTGATGGCCAATGATATCCCCCGCGCCTACACACCGGGTTGCGGATACACACAGTATCCTCAACCTATTTTGCGCGGCTGTAGTGAACCCTTACCGGGTGGCGCACAAGATCTTCGCGGCCTGTGGCAAAGCCTTGACCCCAGATTGCCGGACCACGTGGAGCGTTTTGAACAATGTGGTGATCGTGTCGTCATAACAACCCGCGGGATCATACATGACCATACCTCGACAAAATCGTCGTTCGATGTTGGGCCAAGGGACATCGGCCCATGGACGTTTTGCCTGCGCACGTCGCATGCGACCACCGTGTGGGAAAACAACAAGCTGCACTTCAAGGCGTTTGGCGGCCCAACTGTAGTCACACGCTTTATCGAAGATGGCGTTTATCAGTGGACGCATCCGCGTTTCGGTCATATCAAAATGAAACGCATCTGCAAGGTACCCGAGCATGCGCGGTCGTTCGAGCGGCGTCATGCAATCTGAATCGAGAGTCGCCCAACGATTTGCCTGAGGCCACCTCTGGGTGACCTGCGCTAAAGCCCCCAATAAAAGCGACTGTTATTTTTTCTGCTGGTGTATTTCTGTGTATCACACAGCGAGCTAAAAACCCTCAGCCTCATGAGACGCCTTCCAAACAAGGCCCGGAAGCAGCCGTCGCATCCAGACACCAAACTTCGTTTGCTTTCCCGGGAAAGCGAAGGGTTTGCCGCCTTCTAAGCAACGCTCCACCTCTGCAATCACCTGATCTGGTGTCAGCGTCTCACCCCTCGCTGGGAGCTTCGGAACCACTGTCGCTTCAGCCTGTCGCCACAACGGCGTTGCCACTGCGGGGGGACAGACACAACAAAAGCGAAGCCCGCTGTCGCGGTTTTCGTGGTAAAGAATTTCGCTGTAATGCTGCACGGCGGCCTTACTGGACGCGTAAGCCCCCATCAACAGCCCTGGAATAATGCCTGTCATTGACGAAAAGCTAATGAAATCGCCATATCCACGCTCAAGCATTGGGGGCAAGGCCGCTGTAGCGACGTTGGCCAAACCACCATAGTTCACGGACATGACCTGGTTTGTCAGTCTGGGGTCTTCGTCGACGAGCCGCCCAAAGGGCATAATCGCGGCCGCATTGACGACCCGATCAACGGGTCCTAATGTCGTTTCAATGGTTGAAAATACAGCGCTCACGGCACTTGAGTCTGTAATGTCCACCTCAAATGTGCGAATCGTTTCAAAACCCGAGGCCGTTGCTTCCATTCCCTCTGCATTCACGTCCAGCAAGGCGACGGTGACGCCGTCAGCCGCGAGCTGCCGGGCCCAGGCCTGCCCCACACCACTGCCACCACCAGTAATTACGGCTAACTGTCCTGTAAAAGCCATAGCGTCTCCCTAGCCCTCGGGCGTAAATGCGATGGGCATTTTTTTTATAGTACTGATGAAGAACGACCGCATATAGGTGATCTCACCCGTCAAGCGCGGATTGCGAAGTCGCGGAATAAGCTCCTCAAACATTATTCTCATTTCCAAACGCGCCAAGTTAATACCGAGGCAGAAGTGCTGACCGATGCCAAATGAGCGAATCTCACGGTTAAGTGTCGGCATTCGCTTCATCCGATGAATATCAAAGACCAGAGCATCGTCGCCAAACACGTCCTCGTCATGGTTAACCGAGTGATAATGCATGACGACCTTGTCGCCCTTTTTAATTTCATACCCCTGCCACTGGATGTCTTGTGTGGCTGTTCGTCGCATGGCAATGAACGCGGTGTTATACCGGAGCATTTCCTCAACAGCTGCGGGAATATCGTCGGGATGATCAACCAGATGCTGCAACTGATCGGGGTTCTCCATGAGCAAGCGCAGTCCGTGCGCTATGGCTGTTCGCGTGCTCTCATTTCCCCCGACCATGAGCAAAATAAACACCCACGCAAACATCTCATCAGTCACCGGTTGCCCCTCTAACTCACCCTCCAGCAGCGCCTGAATGACGGGCCCGGTGAATCCTTGACGCTGTTTTTGAGCCAGTTCTGCCGCATAGATCATCACTTCAAACGATGCGGTCTGAGCCGCCTCCATACCATCCGCCACATCGGGATCATCAGCAAACGCCATGGTATTGGTCCATTTAAAGAACTGCGCGCGATCCTCAAGCGGCACACCCAACAGCTCGAGGATCGCCATCAAGGGCAGCTCAGCCGCCACCTCCTCAACAAACTCACACTCCCCTCGCGACGCCACCCGATCGATAATCTGCGTGGCTTGCTGTCGAAGCCATGGCTCCATGGCCGTCACCGCCTTGGGAGTGAAAGCATCCTTCACAATGCGCCTGTGCGTCACGTGCTTCGGTGGATCCATTGCGATAAAGCTATTGGCGTTCATGATCTTGGTGACTTCGCGAGTCATCTCATCCGCAGGCTCCATGGGAAATGGCCCCTCGACTTCCGACGAGAACAGCGCGGGATTTTGGGAGATAAAATCCAACGCATCTCGCTTTACCGCAGCCCAGTAAGGGACTCCGGTATCGGGATCCTCATAGCGCACAAAGCTACCCTGCGCGCGTGCCTCAGCCAGCGCACCATAGGGCATGCCGTCTTTGTAGGCATCGAGATCCAGTGGGTGGGTGAATGGGCAACCGGACATAGCGCTCTCCACTACAATTTTGTCGGACAGTTACAAGGTAATACGTCCATGTTTAAACTCAGACCTGCAATGAGCATCGCGCACCCTGAACCCACTAACGAAAGAACGCAGCACCTACTGATAGTAACTAACGTCATTGGCGCTTGCACAAGCCGCCACCCGCCCACCGATAAGGCTCACAGTTGTAAATAAGACGACCGTTCTCACCGTACTGCCAGTCCAGCATACGAATCGCATTTTCTGGGGGCATGCCGCCTGAGGGGTTGGGCTGTAATTCAAAAGATTGCTGCGGATAATCGGCCCAATCCAAAGGCGCTTTCCAACCCGGCGGTGGCATTAATTCAGAGCGCGTCCCCGCAACAGGGTAAAGATTGCGCCAATGCCGGATTTCACTCGCCAAGTCGGCCACCACATCCGGGTGAACCTGAGCGAGGTTTTGATACTCGTAGGGATCCTCGGCGATATTGAACAGGAAGTTAGTGACCTCCACCGACGTAAAGCCTGATTCGATTCGCTGCACCAGCTTCCATTCGTCATTAAAAGCCGTAACGTTGACCGTATTTTTAAACGGTGACTCCGCAATAAAGAACAGAAGATCCTCTCGAGGGATGGCTTCAGCTTCCGTTAGCGCCGCCACCATGTTTCGTCCGTCCAGACGGTTATGGGTTGACGGCTCGATCTCAGCGGCTGCCGCGAGTGTGGGCAGTACATCCATCACCGACATAATGGAATCGACCCGACTACCCGCCGGGATATGCTCCGGCCAACGCACCGTTGCTACGACACGGATGCCCCCCTCGAAGGTGTCTCCTTTGCCACCTCGCAGCGGCGCATTATCGGCACCGCCAATGGCATACACAGCGCCGCCGTTATCCGAGAAGAAGAGTACGATCGTATTGTCAGTAAGCCCCTCGGTATCCAGCGTATCCAGCACCTTACCAATGGCTTGGTCCATGCCATCAACCACTGCGGCGTACATGGGGCGAGCGCTATCGCGTCCCGTCATTTTCGCCATAAAGCGCGTGTTGTCGGCCATTTTGCTGCGTGACTTGCCGCGCTCATCAGGCATGTCAGCGTACTTCGTCTGCAAGTCTTCTGGCGCGTCGAGTGGCGTGTGTGGCGCAATAAACGGCATGTAGATGAAAAAGGGGCGTGTTTTATCCCGCTCCTCGATGTAGCGACTGACTTCGTCGGCCAACAAGAAACTTTCATAGCCCTGATCATCAATCGACACACCATTTCGCTGAAAGTCCTTGCCGCCCAAGCTCGCAAAGGGAGGGTAAAAACCCACCTCAGTATGCAAGTGGCCGTAGAAGTGCTCAAAACCCCGAGCGTTGGGATGATAAGACTGCTGAGCATGACCCAGATGCCATTTGCCCACCATCGCCGTCTGATAACCGGCATCGAGAAACAGCTCGGGTAAGAACGTTTCTTCGGGGTGAATACCGTTGTTGTGCCAGGGCATGATGGTTGAATAAGCAACACCCAGGCGGATTGGGTCTCGCCCTGTCATGAGGGCCGCGCGGGTCGGTGAGCAGATTGGCGTTGTATAAAACCGATCGAGTTGTGCACCCTCCGCAGCGATACGATCGAGTGACGGCGTCTCGATGACTCGATTGCCATGAAAACCGACATCGGCCCACCCTAGGTCATCAGCAACGATCACAACGATGTTGGGTCGCTCGCTGGCTGCACCCAGTTGAGCCATAAAAAAAAGCGTCCAACCGACGACAAAGGCCCCCATTCGGACCATAACGCACCTTCCTTTTTTATTGTGATGCTGTGGCACACTCGAGGGTCAGAGTAGCGCGCAACGAGCCAGAGTGAAAAGCATGCGATCAAAGAATTTCCTAATCAGTTTGAGTGTCGTCGCAGCCGCGGCGCTCTGGATCAATTGGGGTCTCATTGAAACCAAAGCACGTTATGCCATTGCAGACGCCGCAGGGAACGTCGTGGTGAGCAACCTAGCGCAGGCTGTTGCCGGGAATAACGATCGAGGGCTGGCCGCCGCAGAGTTGATCACGCTCCCGATTACTGCCGAGGAAGTCAGTCCGGGCATTTTTCGCGCCTCAGGCGTTGGTAACAGCTACGTGCTGACGACCTCCGAGGGCAATGTGGTCTTCGACACGGGCCTAATTATTCAAGCCAGTGAGCAGATAGACCAACTGCAAGCTCTGACCGGTGATTCCGAACCCGTCAAAATCATACTGAGCCACAGCCATGCTGATCACGTGGGAGGCACACGGCTATGGGATCAAGGTCAGACCCAAATAATCACTCACGAAGCGTTTGAAGAAGAACAGCGGTACCTCACCGAACTTAACCCCTACCTCCACCGGCGCAACCGTGTACTGTTCCCCTGGCTTCCCGAGACACCATCGACATTACCCGGCTTAAATTTTCGTGGACTCATACCTGATGTCCGGGTGGATAATGACAGCCCCTACCGTTTCACTCTCGGTAATCGTCGATTTGAAGTCCATGCGACCCCTGGTGCTGAGGGCGCAGACAATCTTGTGCTGTGGTTGCCCGATGAGAAAATACTGTTATCGGGCGATTTTTTTGGACCCCAATTCCCCCAATTTCCGAATCTATTTACGATGCGTGGCGAAAAAATGCGTAAGCCAGTGGAATACATCGCCTCGCTAAATCACCTCCTCGCGCTCAAACCCGCGGTCATTCTTCCCAGCCACTTGGACGGCGTATGGGGCAAAGACTTCATTCGAGACAACATGGTCCGTATTCGGGACGCCGTTCAGTTTGTTCATGATGAAACGGTTACAGGAATGAACGCAGGTAAATCGGTCGAACAGCTCATGGAAGAGGTCAGACTTCCCACACACTTGCAACTGTCTCAGACCCACGGGAAAGTAAGCTGGGCGATCCGCTCAATATGGGAATACTACGCCACGTGGTTTCACTTTGAGCACACCAGTGAGCTCTATGCGACACCTCTGACAGCAATAAAAAAGGACCTGGTCAGCGTTGTGAACATACCCGCTGCGATGCAGCTTGTTCGACGTTATCTGAAAAACTCAGAGCCAGAGAAGGCACTGCTATTACTCGAGCTATTAGAGGGTGAACCGAACAGTGACCTCGCCAGGGCCGCTCGACTGGAGACCTTAGAGCAGCTCGAGCGGCGAGCCCAAGAGCACGCAAACGATTACGAATTGTACTGGTTAGCCAGTGAACTGGATAAAGCACGTGCCGCTCCACTGAGTGCCGCACCACTGAGCGCCTCGCCACACGATGACGATAAAAGAGACGTGCAAGTGGACTAGGACAAACCTTTTGCGCAAGTTGCTCTCATACATCTCGTCCCCTATGTTTGACGTAACAAACCACTAAAGAACCGAGTTAAAGAGGATGTTATGACTGATCGCCTTACTGTCGTGTCCACCGACTGCCACGCGGGCCTACCCATCTCCCAATACAAACCTTACGTCGATAGTAAGTATCACGACTTCATCGATATGGCCGTCGACGTTCAAATCGACATGATGGATAAAGCCGAACAGCAGTTTTTGATCAAAGAGATCAATGACGAATGGCGCGCACCCATCAAACAAGAGTTAACTGGCGCTTGGGATTACAAAGAGCGGAGTAAAATGCTCGCCAGAGACGGCATTACCGCTGAGGTTATTTTTCCAGACGGCATTACCGAGCAAAACACTCCGCCGTTCGGCGCCGGCCTGGGCCTGTCGCCCAAAGACGCCGTGCCTGAACTTCAATGGGCCGGTGCCATGGCACATAATCGTTGGTTATCAGAGCTGGTCGCTAACGATCCAAAACGACACTTGGGCGTTGCCTCCATCCCACTGTTGTTCGACGTTGAACAAGCCGTCGAGGCCGTTCGGTGGTGCCATGAAAATGGACTGAAGGGCGTGATGTTACCCACGCTCTGGGGCGAGCACGCGGCCTACCATGACATCAAATACGACCCTTTCTGGGAAGCCTGCCAAGATCTCGGCATCGTCATACATTTCCATTCAGGTCCAGCGCCGCACAACGAATATTTTGGTCCGGCCTTTCCCAATGAGGACCGAAGCGCCGAACTACCCGGCGCTATGGGCGCCTACGTCTCGGAGGTCATGTTCTGGCTCTACCGCCCACTCACCTTTATGTTATGGGGTGGCGTATTCGAGCGTTTTCCTCGGCTTAAGGCGATGGTAGTCGAGGGCGGNNATGTTCATGGTGCCCTCTTGGCTCATGCTGCTGGATCACAATTACACCGACATTCAGTTCTCCGCGAAGCTCGGCGACTTCCGGTCTCACCTGTCCATGGCACCGAGTGAGTACTTTGCGCGCAACTGCGGCATAGGAGCGTCGTGTGTACCCCGGCGGGATCTCGACATGAGAGACCAAATCGGTATGAAACAGATCATGTGGGGCAGTGACTTCCCGCACCCCGAAGGGACTTGGCCCAATACCGCGCAGTATTATCAAGACACCTTTAAAGGGTTTGATATCGATGCTGGCCGTCAAATTTTAGGCGGTAACGCGATCGAGTTTTACGGGCTAGACCGTCAATACCTGGATGGGCTTGCGGCTGAAATTGGCCCGTCGAGTAGCATTTTCAACAGCTGAAAAACAATAATACCCAAGGGAGAGTACTTCTATGGAACTCATCGCAGTCTGCGACTCCAAAATCAATACAGCCCCTGATTTCCCAATGGGCTGGTGGTCTGTAGCACGAAGTCATGAGGTCGAAGCCGGTGACGTAAAAGCCGTCACGGCCTTAGACCGTGAGCTGGTGCTGTATCGCACCGAATCCGGCGAGGCACGGGTGCATGATGCGTACTGTCCTCACCTCGGTGCACACCTTGGCGTGAACGGCAAAGTGGTTGGTGAATCCATTCAGTGTCCCTTTCACGGCTGGCAATTTGGTGGCGATGGAAAGTGTCAGCACATTCCTTACTGCGAAACCATTCCAGCGCGTGCAAAGGTGCAAAACTGGCCCACCAGTGAGGTCAATGGCGAGATCTACATGTGGTATCACCCCACGGGTGCCGCGCCGGACAGAGAGGTCCCCGTTATCCCCCAAATTGGAGACGAAAACTGGACTGAGCCCCGTCAAGTAGAGTTCAACATCCCGGTTCACATTCAGGATATTGCTGAAAATTCTTGTGACCCCGAGCACTTTCAGTATGTGCATAAGCAAAATCAAACACCTCCCTCCTCTGTCGCCGTCGAGGATGACGGTGCGGTTCATTTGCGCTCCGAAATCGAGGCACAAGGTATGACAGGAGAGCTTCACGCCACCATGTTCCAACCGGGGCTGGCACGCGTTGTCACCAGCTACGGCCCTGGTGCTGAGATGATGGTGTACAACTCGGCACAACCGATTTCTCGTGATGAAACACTCCTGCGGTGGACCCTCATTGTGCGCAATGAAATAGCGGAGTTTGTGGGTGATCAGGTCATGGACGGCATTATTGAGGGTCTGTCAGACGACTATCCCATTTGGGAGAACAAAGTTCACCGCAAGCAGCCTATCTTCTGCAAAGGCGACGAGACACTGGTGCTGTTCCGAAAATGGGTACGCCAGTTTTACCTTCCCGACAGCCCGCGAGGTCAACAATGAGCGACAACTATTACAGCGGAAAAACAGCCATTATCACCGGCGGTGCCAGCGGTATTGGTCGATCAATCGCCTTTGGATTAGGGCGTGCGGGCGCTAACGTTGTCGTTGGCGACGTCGATGCCTCCGCCATGGAATCCATGGCGACGGACCTCGAAGCTGAGGGCATTGCGCACCGTATTGAACGATGCGATGTGACCTCAACCGAGAGTCTTCAAGCATTACTTGATACGACCTTAGAGGCGTTTTCACAGGTGGACCTCGTATTTGCTAATGCCGGTATTGGCGCAGGCGAAGCGGGTCCAATCTGGGGATTTTCTGAGAAGGATTGGCAGTGGTGCTTCAACGTCAATCTATGGGGTGCGGTCAACAGCATCAGCGTGTTCATGCCCTACCTGATCACACGAACTGACCGAACTCACATGATCATTACCGGCTCAGGTAATGGCGCCTACACCGTACTGCCTGATGTACCTATTTACACGGCCACGAAGGCGGCGGTGCATACCATCACAGAGAACCTACACTACCAAGTACAAATGGGTGGACTTCCGGTTGTGGTGAGTGCCCTCTTCCCCGGGCCGCACGTGGTTGAAACGGGACTGTTTAATTCGGGACGTGTTCGACCTGAAGAGTTTGATAAAGGCGTCATTGGCAACGAGACAGGCATCAACTCTGTCGAAGACATGAAACGCATGGCCGAAGAATTTGGGATCAACATCCAGACGACGCACCCGGATGAGGTGGCAGAGATGGCACTTGCAGGTATTCCAAACGGTGATTTTTGGTTGCTGGCGCACACCGACGAAAGCAAAGCGAAGGTCCAGCGCCGCGCCGAGATGATTATTAATAAAACGACTCCGGTACCGGAGTCAGTGGGTTAACTGGCGCTCCGAGCATCGGTGCGCTGCAACAAAGGCACCCTGTCAGTTTAGACACATACTTATAAAAGAAAGATAAAAAGGACGAAAAACAATGAGTGACGTACAAGCCCCAATGGGCGCACCCGGTGATATTGTTAATTGGCCGATGCTAAAGGTCCACTATCGTACCGATCCCGAGGCGATCGCTGCACTACTGCCGCCAGGCATCACCGTAGGCAAAGAACCCAACGTAAATCTCACGGTTTATAACTTTCCGGTACCTGATGTCCCCGAGTACGGCGTGGTTACGACCGTTAACGCTGATTTTGATGGTGTTGAAGGTGAGTTTACTCTCGGCTACGGCATCGACCAAGAATCGGCGATCTTTATCTCGCAAGAGACCAACGGCCAGCCCAAATACCCCTGTGAGATCGACTTCCACCGTCTAGGACCTATGGTGCGCGCCAAGTGTACCCACCAAGGCTACACTTTCCTCGAATTTGACGGAATGAGCGAAGGGCCGACGGATCCGGGCGANNGAATTTGTGCAGAACGAGTGGTGGATCAAAGTGTCGCGTGCGGTCAGCATTGGCGGTCCTGCAACAGGCTATGACTTCCCACCCCATGTCGTGCACGTTGCGAGTAAGTACGCCACTGCCTGGAAGGAAAACGTACAAGGCCAGCTCGTTCTGCGCGACAGCCCATGGGATCCTCTTGCGAGTAAGTTGCCTATGCTTGAGCAGCTGTCAGCCTACCTGTGGTGGCCCACGTTTTTGGATCGTTCAGTAACGCTGTCAAAGCCATTAGACCCAGAGGCCTTTTTACCCTTCGCAGATACAATTTCCGGATCGCGATGGCCTGGCGTCAATGGTGCTCCCGGAAAATAAGCGTGTCATTAGATCTTGATCTCGCCTCGAGGGTCCAAGCCCTCGAGGATATCGAGTCGATAAAACG
>ENA-UZWV01012923-UZWV01012923.1-metagenome-genome-assembly--contig:-Day-3-1m-contig-12923_pt1 | contig 15019 bp, 11 predicted proteins | sample MGYA00260342_ERZ794902 | MGnify/ENA metagenome assembly ERZ794902
CCCAGAAGAGGACATCGAACTTTGTATATTTCTGATTAATTACATTTGTTTATTTTGAGATTTAAATTCAAAAGCGGTCCCGAAAGCGGTCCTGATTTGTGCGTTACATGAGGGTGACTTTATGATTTGAACTGAAAACTGGACATTCATCTAGGCAATGCTTGAGGTCTGCTGTGAGGGCTAAGGGTGGGTTCGCTGAAACAGCCATAAATGCAGTAAAACGCCAGGCTGAGGTCACTGTCGAAGCGTATTACAAGCTGTGATCACTAGACAGCGATTGCTCTTACAGTATCGACAAATCTTTTTACGGTGTCAGAGTTCCCCGATTTTCGAAACGCGACATACAGGTCGATTTGGTTTTCACATGGCTCGAACGGGACAAACGAAACACCAGATGGTGCGATATTCTTGACCCAAGCGGGTACTAAAGAAATCCCTAAGCCTTGGATCACGAACTGCAACATAGTGGACTTGTCGATTATCTCACAGACGATGTTCGGTTGCGCGCCAATTTGGCGAAACCCGCTCCAAAGTGCCTCGTGAAGAATTGGGCGGGCGTGCTTGGGATACCCCACGATCGGTTGGTTGACGAGATCAGAAGCAGAAAGGGAAGCTGAACCTGCAAGCGGATTGGTTTTGGCCAGCACCACCACGATAGGCTGACGATGTAATAGTTGGCTGGTAATAAATTCATCTTCTTGAGGTGTCCGAACAAAAGCCACATCTGTCCGGTGGGCAATCAATTCTTGCGAATGTTGCTCAGAGGATGAGATTTCCAGGACCTGCACATGGACCTTCGGATCGGTCTCGCGAAATGCAATGAGGGCTTTAGGCAACAACATAGAAATTGCTTCGTCGACGCCGCTCACTCGGACATGGCGTAGGTCTGACTCGGCAGTGTGGCGAACGTTGGAGATCGACTTTTCAATGTCGGCAAGTATCCTATTGGCGTCCTGGACAAACTCCGATCCGGCTTGGGTCAAGCTAACCTGACGGGTCGTTCTGAAAAACAGTCGCGCACCAAGTTCATGTTCCAACGCAGAAACCCGCTCAGACAAGGCAGATTGGCTCAACCCCAACCGTTCGCCTGCGCGCCGGAAGTGAAGTTCTTCCGCGACGGCGACGAAGCATTCCAGTTGTCTGATGTCCAATCTGTGTTTCCTTATTGGGTTACTTGATAACGCTGACCCGCATCTCGTTTTTCAATTCCGCCTCATAGTCTCGGATTGCACCAGCATGTTCCAATGAGTCCAGCGTATCATCGCGTCCTCGGATCAGCGCTGTTTGTGTAGCGTTGTCCATCTCGAATGGCGCACTAACATCACCAGCTGTGAGCCTGCGGCCATTAAGGTCGATTGTTATCTCGGCACCATTGCCTGCGACCTGCAAAAGTAAGTCCCACGTCTCTGGAGAGACAATCGGCAGTGCCAAACCATTCTTCCGCGCATTATCGTAGAATATTCCGGCGAAACTTATTCCGATACAAGCATCAATGCCAAGCTGGCGCATACCCCAGACGGCATGTTCCCGGCTGGACCCACAGCCAAAATTGTCGCCAACGACTAAAATGTTGGCCTGCGTCCAAGGCTGCTTGTTCAAGATAAATTCTGGGCGAGGACCCCCAGCATTGCCAAAGCGCAGATCTGCAAAAGTGCCGTCCGCCAATCCTTCGCGGGTAATTGTTATCAGGAAGCGCTTGGGCATGATCACATCGGTATCGACATTGGCTAGCGGCAAAGGTGCTGCAACCCCTTTGATCGTTTTTGTCATCTGGTTGTCTTTCATTTGAAATCTCGCACATCAGCAAGATGCCCGGCGATGGCAGCCGCCGCGACCATTGCGGGCGACATGAGATGGGTACGTGCGCCGCGGCCCTGTCGCCCCTCAAAATTCCGGTTGGTTGACGAGGCGACGCGTTCACCATCCATCGCGATGTCGTCATTCATCGCTAGACACAAAGAACAGCCCGCCTCTGGTCGCCATTCAAAACCTGCAGCCTCAAAGATAGCGCGCAGACCTTCGGCTTCGGCTTTGATCCGCGTCATGGCAGAGCCGGGCACGACGATGGCTTCGACGCCCGCCGCGACCTTCCGACCTTCGAGTATCTTGGCCGCCTCTCGTAAATCTTCGATCCGGCTGTTCGTGCAAGACCCAATGAAGGCCGTATCGATTGCGATCGACTGGGCTGACTGCCCCGCGGTGAGCCCCATGTATTGCAAAGACCGCGCTAAAGCTGCCTTGGCTTTAGGGGAGACATAGTCGGACGCAACAGGTACATGTGCGGTGATCGGCACCGATTGATCCGGGCTAGTGCCCCATGTGACCAGCGGCTCGATATCGCACGCTGCAATCGTGACCTTTTTATCAAAGACGGCCTCGGGATCGCTGCGCCAGCTCTCGCCATTGAACGCAAATCGACCGCTATGGGCGTGGCCTTGTAACGCGGCTTCGGTGACCTCATCTGCTGCGATCAACGCCGCACGCGCGCCTAACTCAACCGCCATATTGCAGACTGTCATCCGTCCGGCCATGTCGAGGTGGCGAATGGCGGAACCTGCAAACTCCACCGCAAACCCATTGGCTCCACCTGCGCCCACGACTTGCACGACTTTCATAATGATATCTTTCGCCGTCACGCCGGGAGCGGTTTCGCCGTCGATCATAACCCGCATGGTTTTCATGCGTTTGTAGCGCAGTGTCTGGGTGGCTAGGACATGTTCCACTTCGGATGTGCCGATGCCAAACCCCAACGCGCCGTATGCGCCATAGGTTGTGGTGTGGCTGTCGCCGCAGGCAATTAACATGCCGGGTGTGACCAACCCCTGTTCGGGAACCACAACGTGTTCAATGCCTTGCCGCGGGTCGTTAAGACCGTAAAAAGCGATGTCGTGTTTGGTGCAATTGTCTTCCAGATTGTCGATCAGGAGTTTGGACGCCGCATCATGTGGCTCATTGCTGCGGGTCGCGTTCACATGGTCAATCACTGCCAGATGTGCCTCTGCGCGCCAAACTTCTAGGCCCTTTGTGTCGAGTCCCGAAAAGGCCTGCGGACTCGTGTATTCGTTCATGATGTGTAAATCGACATAAATCAGCATGTCATCATCGGGCAGATCGCAGACCTTGTGGGCGTCTACCAATTTGTCATAAAGTGTCCGGCTCATGCGGTTGCCTTTGCGTGAATTGGGTTGCGGGCAAAGAAATCAGACATGCGTGCGGCGACGTCACCTGGGATTTCTTCGGCCATGTAATGTGTGGTGTCGAGCGCTTCGCCCTCAACCCTTTCAGCCCGCTGTCGCCATAGTGCAAGCGCGTCAAAGCAAGTCTCAATCACACCGCGTTTCGCCCAAAGGGTCAGAACGGGCATGTGAAGTTTGCGGCCCTGATCCGCATCATCGTGTGTGATGTCGATGGTGGCGGCGGCACGATAGTCTTCACAGCTTGCATGAATAGCGTCGGGGTCTGCGAAGGCATTTAGGTATTCCGTCAGGGCCTCGGGTGTAAACGGATTATCGCCGCGCGCCTGATTAAAGCATTTCAGCTTCCAGAACCCTTTGGGATCTGTGCCGATCATGCGTTCAGGTAGTGGGCTTGGCTGAGTCAGAAAGAACCAGTGCCAATACGCATGCGCGAATGCTGCACTTGTGCCCGCATACATTTCGCGGGTCGGCGCGATGTCGAGCAATGCCATGGCCGCGACGCGGTCAGGATAGTCCAGACCCAACCGATGAGCGACCCGCGCTCCGCGATCATGGGCACCAACAAGAAACCGTTCATGGCCCAAGCGCCGCATGACAGCGACAATGTCGCTCGCCATAGCACGCTTTGCGTAGGGAGCGTGCGCCGCATCGGACGCTGGCTTGTCAGACCGACCGTAGCCGCGCAGATCAGGGCAAATAACCTGAAACGTGCGGGCCAGAATGGGGCCCACACCGTGCCACATGGCGGAAGTCTGCGGATACCCATGCAATAGAACAAGCGGCGGCGCAGCTGCGGGACCGGCGCGGCGGACGAACAAAGTCGCACCGTCGCCTTCGATGCGCTCTTCCACGAAATCCTTGAACATTTAGATCCCCCCTCAGGACATGAACTTTTATCCACTATCTCAGATTAAACTAAAATGTTTAATCGGGAAAACTGATTAGTTATGGCGACTAATTTTCAGGCGAAACCTCAGTAATCTCTCCAACGTAAGCCGTTCCAAAAAAAACCTGGAGGTACGGCAACAACGGTTCAACGGAGGAAAAAATGAAGTTTCTGCTAAGCACAGCACTATCGATGACATTGGCATTCAGCGCAACATCCGCAGTGGCGGCTTGCGACGAAGGCGAAATGGTTATCAAATTCAGCCACGTCACGAACACTGACAAACACCCTAAAGGCATTGCTGCGACGCTACTTGAGCAGCGTGTCAACGAGGAGATGAACGGCAAAGCCTGCTTGGAAGTTTTCCCGAATTCGACCCTTTATGACGATAACAAGGTGCTCGAAGCATTGCTTCAGGGTGACGTTCAATTGGCGGCCCCATCGCTGTCAAAATTTGAGAAGTTTACCAAGCAATTCCGCATCTTCGACTTGCCTTTCATGTTTGAGGACATCGAAGCGGTTGATGCGTTCCAAGCTTCCGAAGCGGGACAAGCCTTGCTCGATAGCATGCAGCGTCGTGGCCTTCAGGGTTTGACGTTCTGGCACAACGGCATGAAGCAAATGTCTGCCAACGTACCACTGATGACGCCAACTGATGCTAACGGGTTGAAGTTCCGTGTGATGTCATCTGACGTTCTCGTTGCGCAGATGGAAGCGATCGGCGGTGCCCCACAAAAGATGGCCTTTTCCGAGGTTTATGGAGCGTTGCAGCAGGGTGTTGTTGACGGACAGGAGAACGTTTGGTCCAATATTTATGGCAAAAAGTTCTTTGAGGTTCAGGACGGGATTACTGAAACCAACCACGGGGTTATCGACTATCTGGTCGTGACCAGTGTTGATTGGTTGGACAGCCTAGACGCGGATGTGCGCGAGCAATTCCTGACAATCTTGAAAGAGGTTACTGAGCTTCGCAATGCTGAGTCTTACGCGGTCAACCAAGCTAATCGTCAGGCCATCATCGATACAGGTGCAGACGTTCGCACACTGACACCCGAAGAGCGTCAGGCATGGGTCGACGCGATGAAGCCTGTTTGGGAGCAATTCTCTGGTGACGTCGGTCAGGACATGATCGACGCCGCGCAATCCTTCAACACTGGAAGCTGAACTTAATCTCATCGAGGGCGGGCAGTCCGCCCTCGATGCTCAAAGGGAGGGTTCAGGATGGATCATTCAAAAGCGTTCACAGACCGCATTGAGGAAACGCTGATTGCAGGCATCCTAGGTGCGATGACGTTGATCACATTCGCAAATGTGGTGACGCGCTACGGCTTCAACCAAAACATTCTCTGGGCTTTAGAACTAACCGTCTTTCTGTTCGGCTGGCTTGTGCTTCTCGGTGCGTCCTATGCGGTGAAAAAAGGCGCTCACCTTGGCGTTGATATTGTGGTCAATGCTTTGCCCCCGCAACCGCGCCGCATCATGGGTTTGGCAGCGGTGGTGGTATGCATCTCATTCAGCTTGTTGATGCTGAAAGGCGCTTGGGATTACTGGGCCAATTTCGCCAATCTCCCGGGAACTGAAGGACGCTGGTTTCCACTAGGCTTTGAAGAGAACTACCGCGGCAAAGGCTGGTACGAGGTCAACGATATCCCGCATCCCGCCATCCTGGGATGGATGGAGGCGGTGTTCAACGAAGGCGAAGAATACGAAAAAATTCCACGTATGATACCTTACGTTGTTCTTCCTTTGTCGATGGCGCTCTTGCTGTTGCGCTTTGTGCAAGCAGGATGGGCACTCTGGATTGGTAAGACTGATCGTGTCGTTGCGAGCCACGAAGTTGAAGACGAGTTAGAAGAAATTCGAGACCAGATGCGGGGAGAAAACTAATGGAAGTTATCATCCTTTTCACATTGGTCATCGGTCTCATGCTCATCGGTGTGCCAATCGCGATATCGCTCGGCATGTCGTCAGTACTATTTCTGTTAGTTTTTTCCAACAGTTCGCTGGCGTCAGTTGCCCAAACCCTCTTCAGCGCGTTTGAAGGCCACTATACGCTTCTCGCCATCCCGTTCTTTATTCTAGCATCTTCATTCATGACGACGGGGGGTGTTGCTCAACGCATCATTCGGTTCTCAATCGCCTGCGTCGGACACTTGCCAGGCGGTTTAGCGATTGCCGGGGTCTTTGCTTGTATGTTGTTTGCGGCTCTTTCAGGATCTTCGCCTGCGACTGTCGTTGCAATCGGAACCATCGTTATCGGTGGTATGCGCCAGGTGGGATATACTAAAGACTTTGCCGCAGGCGTCATCTGTACAGCAGGGACATTGGGTATCCTGATCCCACCGTCCATCGTGATGGTGGTCTATGCTGCGTCGGTTGAGGTTTCGGTCGGTCGAATGTTCCTGGCGGGGGTCATCCCTGGATTGCTCGCCGGTTTCATGCTGATGACGACTATCTATGTCATCGCAAGAATTAAGAATTTGCCCAAGGGTGAGTGGCAGGGTTGGGGCGAAATCCTCGCCTCTGGCCGCGAGGCGGGCTGGGGACTTTTCCTGATCGTCATCATCCTTGGCGGCATCTACGGGGGCATTTTCACCCCAACCGAAGCGGCCGCGGTCGCCGCAGTCTATGCGTTCTTCATCGCGACTTTCGTCTACAAGGATATGGGGCCACTCGCTGATAGACATGTGCGCAGCCTGTCAGCTGTGGCGGTGAATGAAACGCCGGGAAGCATACCCTTGCGTCACCGTCCTTGGGCCACGGTGACTGCGTTTTTCCATCCAGATACACAACGCACTTTGTTCGATGCCGGCAAGCTGACAGTCACGTTGCTGTTCGTGATCGCAAACGCGCTTATCTTAAAACATGTTCTAACGGACGAACAAATCCCACAGCAGATCGCCAATGCGATGCTTTCTGCTGGTTTTGGGCCGGTTATGTTCTTGATCGTCGTCAACATCATCCTGTTGATCGGCGGCCAGTTCATGGAACCGTCGGGACTGCTGGTGATTGTAGCGCCACTGGTGTTCCCAATCGCGATTGAGCTGGGCATTGACCCGATCCATCTCGGCATCATCATGGTCGTCAACATGGAGATCGGTATGATTACACCGCCCGTTGGGTTGAACCTGTTCGTGACTTCGGGAGTAGCCGGAATGCCAATGATGGGCGTTGTGCGCGCGGCACTACCATTTCTTGCAGTGCTCTTTGTCTTCTTGATTCTGGTGACCTATGTGCCGTGGGTTTCGACGGTCTTGCCCAACACATTTATGGGCCCCGAGATCATTACGAAATAGACGTGGCCATGCGAGCAAAAAACGGCGGTGCCAGTGTTGGTATCGCCGCTTTTCTTCTATCGTTTGCGAAATCGAGCGTACCGTCTTCGCCAAGCTAAGCAGCCATTCATACAGACTGCAGCATTGGTCAATATGGGCTCAACAAAGCCCTTTGCTGCACTTTGCATCAATGGCCGCATTGGCGCGGTCCTACTTATACAAGAAAATATCTGATAATTTCAGTATGAAAGTGCTTGCTGAAGTCTCCAACTGGATGATCAAACAACGCTGACTTCATCATGAAAATAAAAAGTGGTCCAGAAAGTGGTCCTGCGGCTAGGCTTTGCAGGCANNCTTACAAAACAAGGCTACTGTCTCATTCTGGTTCCTGCAACAGGCGTAAAATGGTCTACGATTTGGTATACGATCAGAACCCCGGGCAAGTGCCACCCCCACCCACTAGGGATACCGTACATAACCCTGACCGGAGATTGCAGATGAAAAACTGCAAACCAGCTTACCGGCCATAAGGGACTGTTTCTTCAGTGTTGGCTGTTTCTGACAAAGCGAGGGGGAGGCGTAAATGTGCTTGGTTTGTTGCGGTCTAGGGATTCACATCGATGATATGATGTTACATGCTCTAAGTCCTACTAGTATGGGGAAGGGCCTCCCCAGAGGGCCCTGACCACTAGCACCTGTAATAGAGGAATAGATATAGGAAGAAGCTACATCTAAGCCCGTTAACGCTAGTAAGGCTGACAACTTAATAAACCTATCCTGGAAGGATACCCGTTATCATAGGTTCTATGAGGTGGTAGATCAGCTGATGGATGAACTGCAGGGGCATACTTGGAGTGAAACGGGCAAAGCTAAGCGTAGGCTAAAAGGTGGTGGCCTCGAGAAGCTGTACTACTCAATGGGGTTCTCAGTTCTTATTTTTTTCCCATGGCCAAACGACTGTAGTAAATTGCTCTAGCATCGATTTTCTGTTTTTGGGAACTGTGTCAATTCCTGATGAGCCGACATTGGCTGGAGACCGCTCAAAATTTTGATCAGTCAATTCATCGTTCTTTTTACTCCCTGACCACAGGTTCGCAAAAACATTGGCCAGTCCAGTTTTTTTGCTATTTTCATCGGTTGCTACGATATCAGTACCATTGGGAAGACCAACCTGATCAGCCTCTTTTTTTCCAAGATTAAAAAACGATCCTTCATATAAAACGTATTTACCATCGGCGTTCTTTTTAAAGGTAATGCCCTTAGTGGACGTATTCTCTTTCTTCTTTTCTACAGAAGAAACTGCGTCAGCCTCATTGTTGAGTTTTCTTTGATCCATGCAGCCAAAGAGTAAGAAAACACAGGTGAGGAAAATTATATTTTTTTGATACATGGAGTACTCCTTAGTTAATAATCGGACCATTGCAACTATAGGAATGCATGATTACCATCAAATCTTTTTAGTTTTATATGTAATCAAAAGTCTAGCTTTTCATAACCACAGCGCACAAAANNTTCTTTCAACTAAACCAGCTAAATTTTTCTTACCTGGCCTAATTCACTGAAAATTTGGGCAGCTGAGCATTGTCAAAGTGAAGTGACTGACAGAACGCTTGGAGCCTAAGCAAATTTTAACGCCCTAAAAGCCGCAAGCCTATGTTCGTACCCGACGTCTAAATCTGCAAGTAACTCGTCAAGATCATCGGTAGTCACTGGGCCAAATGGATCATCATCATCAAATGCATCTTGAAGAAGAACTTTGTCAGGCTCTTTGCGGTCTATTTTAGGGGGCGCCCCAACTACTTCTTCAAAAGCAGAACGCATAACTGGTTCTAAAGATGCCTCATAGCCATTATGCATCAAGAAGCTGTCATGCAGTGGTAAAATGGCTATCCCACTTTGGGCAAAGTGAAGTAAAACCTTTTCGGCAATATCACTATCTAAACGCTGCAACCTTAGCCCCACCCCAGTGTAAAAATGGTGCGCAATAGGCTCATGAAACGACATTATAGCTTGGGATAACTCAGCCCAGGTCAATCCAAACCTACTCGGCGATACCCCATTAGGGGCTTGTCGTAATGGTTTTAGCGAGTTCAGCATTGCATTAAACGCCGCCTTTACAGCATCACGTAGATCCTCCTGCTTAACTCCATCAGATAAACATTTTGGCCTTATGACGCCTGAGTAGCAGTCAGCAGGGCGTGTAGCACCCTCTTGTGCATACAGAATGCTTGGATGCTGATTAGAGTAGTCCAGCTCAACCATCGACCTACCATTCACTGCGAGATGCTGACGATGCTCCCTTGGGATGTTCTGCCACCAGCCACCATAAAAACGGCCACCTGTTTGTAATTCAGGATCATTAAACACTCTGTGGAGTGACCGCTGATCCATCCGTATGGCCCGCTCATTTTCAGGATCACCGGATAAACGCTTTTTGAGGTCTGTTAGTTCATCATCGGGTATCTCAAGATCATACCAATGCATCGACAGAGTTTTGTTGATTAGGGTTAAGTTCTTACGCATGCGTATCGTCTCAGCGGTCTCAGTCACTGCAATTGATCGCTTGCGGTTTACACCATTATCATCCTTTTCTTTGACCCGTACCTTTATCAATTCTGGATCACAGTAAGATGGGATAAGCGCAGGTAGAGCTGTTAGTTCCTTTGCAGTGAAAAGGTCCAACAAGCGATCAGATGCAATGTATCGGCTCAACCTGCTTGTAGGTGTGCCGTCCTTACGCCCGTTACGATCGAAGTAGCCAAGTTTAGTAACTTCCAGATAACCAAGCTCAACCAAACCCTCGAAGGCTCTTTCTATATGAATACTGTAAGTCAGCATTTGATCAGGACGTTCAGAAGAGTAGTAATACTGACCCTTTCTAATAGCAGCCTCACTCTTCCTTTTCCTTTGCAGGACTACGGCCATACAATCCCTGACCAAACACTCTACAGAGTAATGCAGCTTCTCTAAGCCATTACCTTTGAGCCTACGCTTAGGCTTACCTGTTTCGCTCCAAACATGTTCCTGCAGTTCATCAACCAGCTGGTCAACGACTGTGTAGAACCTATGATATTTATGATCTCGCCAAGACAGTTTTAAACCATCAACGCTATTAGTTTTGCGCCCTGGCCCTTGATCCTCGCATCTTGGTCCTTGCCCACTTCCAGATAACCCCCGCCACCCATCGGCCATACACACTTGAATTTACGGCCACCCCAAACAAGCGCACCCCAACTCTGGGGGTAACTCCAGCCTTGTCATTCCTATGAAACCACTGCCAGCCGGACCCCCTACCCCCCTAAACAGGGGGCCCCTATTATGTGCCAACCCCTGTACTTCTTAGGCCGCCAAATTTTGCCGTATGTAGTTTCATTTGGACTTGTGGCCCAGAAACAAGGAGCGACGCGCCGAGTGCCTAGCTACGTGGACCATGGCCCAACTTGGAGTTGCAAGTGGCACCGCTGGCACTTGCTAAAGCCATGCATAGCCAAGCCCTCGACACTAATGTTATACTATAACACACGTAGTGCCAATTCAACTTTAAAAGGCTTAGAAGCAAATTTTGTAGGCTGTTTGGCGGCAGTTCGTGGTCCGTGGGCCACCGACTTTAGACAGAACGTAGCCCTGCGGCTCTGTTGGCGCCACTAATCACAAATGAGGTTGCTCAGTTGATATCAGTATCCGTATCAAAAGATGTGGGAATCTGGGCGCTGGGCTGGTGACCGTCGCTCTATGTATCAGGACTTAGGCCCGAGATCCTCGGTCATTGGTTCTTGATACTTGGTTCTTGGTTCTTCGAACCCGCGCAACCAGTGGGGTTGCACTGTAGAATATCTTCTATACTGGCACAGCATATTATGCCTAATCTCGCTAATTTCACCGCCTTCATGAAAGCAAAGAGTCAAAGTCTAACTTTTCACAATCAGAGGTCAGAGGTTAGTGGTGAGTGGTCCGCGGACCTTGGATCTTGTACCTAGTTCTATTCGCCAGATCACGTCAGTCTGAGGTGCTTGGACCTTGAGCATGAAGGTGTCTGAAACGAGCTGCCACCCTACTCCGCCGCCCACTGACTACAACGCGGGGCAGCACGATCCCCCACCACACTCACCTTGTCCATGTTACACGCACGTACACGTCCATTGTTGGCGTGGAGGAACCACAGACTTTAGGCGAAACTCTCAAGCGCATCTTTCAGGGCAGCAGTCTCAGCTTTATCAGCCAGTGAGCCAAGCCCTTCGGTGGAAAATCCAAACAACCAAGCAGTGCGCTCGATTTGCTCCTGTGATGAGCCAGCGCCACGCAGCAACAAGCCTGAGCTGCTAACCGCCATCAAAGACGAAGTATCATCGGTAGCGTGTAATGCGAAGTTACCCTGTTTGCCTAATGTAGTTTCGTCAGTGAGTGATTTCGCTGCCAGTTCATCTGCAAATGCTGGCGTCCCATAGCTTGCACTATTTACCATCTCGTAGGTGAGGCTGCTGTTGTACAGCTGTCCAGTCGCGGCTCTAGCGGCATCGATTGGCTTGTCAGAAGCCATGATAGCTCCCCAATCACGGTAATCACCGTTACTGCCAATAACACCATACAGCAGCTCACTTGCGTCCTGACTGCTAGCGCCTGTCGCATCTATGAACTCACGCATGCTTGGACGAGCGACACGAGAGGTGTCCAAGTTGGTTCCCAATAAATTCATAGCCATGTAGTCATCAAAAGACTGCGCAGGAACATCATTAGCCATTGCTGCCGCATTCACATTCATCTGTGGCGTAGGTTCTTCCAAAGCATTGCTAAGTGCAGTGTCAAACATCGCACCAAAGTCGCCAATATTATTCTTGCTATTATCTTCTGCAATTGATGCTCTAATATTCTGCAAGCTTGTAATCAACTGATCCATTTGAGCGATGGTGGTCATTCGAGCCTCCTATGTTTGAAGGTTTAACTGCAATCATCGTACCACTTCGAAGGTTCAATCTGAACAAACGCCAACTTAGTTATGAGTATTCATAGCAAACTTTATCGTCCAAATTAGTGAGCGCCACTCACAGGTTACAACACGGAAAAAGCCTCCCAACTATCTCTAGTTAGAAGGCCTTCCGTTGCCGTGAGCAAGTGTACGACTGGAGATCATTATGTTAAACTCGTGGCGTGATCTTGGTGTGAGCACACCAGGTTACCTTGAACAGCTTTTTCTACTATGCTTCCTAGCTAGACGGTCTGGATCGCATGCTCTGTCTATGCTGAAAGCTTAAATGAAGTCACCGATGACTAAGTCATCCGCACCCACCATGATTGCCACAAGATCTAGCTCTGCTACTGTCAATGTGTTTGCGACGCTTGTATCTGTATTTGTTACCTTAAGCACCACAGAATTAGTGCCATCATCGACATTCAGCAATACTGTTTCTGAAGTGTCAAGTGCTGCGTCTAGCCCAGAGATTGTTCCCAGGACTGTTGCCAAAGATGTTTCAAAAGTCGCATAAGTTGAAGTAATGGCAGATGCTGTTGTAGCAGCTACGAGAGCAGCCATATCGGTCGCAGCGGCATCTGTTACTGCCGTTGATATAATATAAACTGTCGCATCCACATCCGCAGCAATACCACCGGAAAGTGTAGCATTCGATACAGCTGTAATAGTCGTTGCAGTATCGTTAACTAAAGAACCGTCGTAATCAAAATCATCTACAGCTGTTGTGAACCCAGTGATTTTATCGGCGTCCGCTAACGTCGTCGCGGTTGAAACTACAACAACAGAGTTACCAGAATTTGTATCTAATGTGATAAAGTCGACGCCCGCACCGCCGTTTATAGTGGCGTTCGAAGCAGTAGATGCGCCAGTCATCGCAGCAACTGAGATTATGTCACTACCGGCATCACCGTTCAGTTCTAATACACCGGCTGTTGTAATTATCCCAGCTGTAATCGTGTCGTTCCCAGCTCCACCATTAATAATCTGGGTACTGGATTCAACCACACCCGTTGTTATGGTGTCGTTACCAGAACCAAACGAGATTGTTTGAGCCGTTGTGTCTGTAACAGTAACAGTGTTGTCTGAAGTAGAGGCTGTAAAGGTAACAACGCCAGTAATGTTGTTTGTTGAAGATACGGTTATGGGAGTAGACCCAGTAAACGTCATGTTATTTATGACTGCACCAATAGCTGAAAGAGTATTTGCGTCTGTACCTTGGCTGTTAACTGTCACGGTCTCGTATGTTGTAGATGGTATCAAAGACGCAAGCGTGACGTTACCAGCAGTTCCACCAATGTTGACAGTGAGCGCATCAGCTGCAGTGTCAACTTTAATGTTAGCGGAAAGAGAGGTTGAAACGTTGTGGTTAATATTAATGATTGCGTTATTCGCTAGATCATCGATTTGCATCTCTGCAATAGCTGCTCCCGTACCAAAGATAGTGCCACCAAAATTATCAGCATCCTGGATTAAACCTGTTGTTTCAATATTTAAAATTTCAAACTCGGAAATTTGAGTAGCAACTTCGGCGGTAATAGCAGCACCACTGATAACCAGAATGTCGCTATCTCCAGCACCCCCTTTGATTGACGAACCCGTATCGGTGTCAGCTACTGCCCCCAAGTCAAGCGTATCGTTACCCGTCCCCATATCCACAATCAAATCGCCAAAGTTCTCTTCAGCAGTAAAGGCACCGATATCAAATTGGTCCGCTCCAGCACCACCCTTGATAGTGACGGCTATTTCACTAGCTGTTGTTTTAGCAGCAAATACGGAAGTCACAGCAGCTGTTGATGTGGAAGCATCAAAGTTAGTAGCCGCAATAAATTGAGCTGTGGAACCTAAATCCAAAGCAGCGGTAGCATTAATCGTGATAGTTGTTGCGTCTGCACCGAAACCGTTGCCAACGCCTAGGTCGGAAGCGCCGGCACTTGCAACAATTATGAATGTCTCAATATCGCCATCACCATCTGTCTCACCCCCTACGTTCACCACACCACCGACCCCATCGAAGTTCAATGTGATCGAATCTGTAGTTCCAGATATAGCAGCGTCTTTGACAACAAAAGTTTGTACTGCAGTATTATTGTTTATAGAAATGGAGGTTGGAATTTCTTGTATATCGTCAACTAAGAGTGTTGCGGACGATCCTCTTGAGATGATTGATGTTACCCCACTCACGTTGTCGAAATCTACGGTAGCGGCACCCAAAACGGTAAACATCACGTTTTCTACACCGGTCATGGCCACAGGCGTTACCGTTCCAGCGTTCAATGTAGCTGAAAGACTATCGTTACCATCACCTAGTGCGATTGAATCCCCTGAGTTGAACACTTGAACAGTGTCTATTCGTGCGCCAGTAACAACATCGTCAGCTGTTGTGCCAGCCACTGTATCGTTCCAAATTGTCAAAGCCGATGTGATCGGAACAACCACTGGATCCTCAGGTGCCGGAGCAGAACCACCACCACAAGCAGCCAGCGACGCAGCCATCATGGAGAAGCCACCGGCCTTCGCCGCATGTCGGGCGTTCTTAGTTTCCCAATCCTTAACTAGTTTAGCGATGTTCTTCATGGAAATCTCCTATTTTCCTGAACAAGCAGGCAAGATATGTGCCAATATGCGTCACCAAACAGCTCATCCCCCACACTGGTGCTGTCAGACGAATGAGAACTCGCATCAGATTGCTGGTGCA
>ENA-UZWV01005842-UZWV01005842.1-metagenome-genome-assembly--contig:-Day-3-1m-contig-5842_pt1 | contig 14962 bp, 14 predicted proteins | sample MGYA00260342_ERZ794902 | MGnify/ENA metagenome assembly ERZ794902
TCGGGGACCTGTAGCGATGGGTTATCAAGTACTAGCGCGAAAGTGGCGCCCGTCTTCTTTCTCAGAAATGGTGGGGCAAGAGCACGTTGTTCGTGCGCTGACGACTGCACTGGAGTCTGATCGTCTGCACCACGCCTATTTGTTTACCGGTACCCGAGGGGTCGGAAAAACAACGTTGGCGCGCTTAATAGCGAAAAGCCTTAATTGCGATATTGGTGTTACATCAACGCCCTGCGGTGTTTGTGCCAGCTGTGTTGAGATTGCTGAAGGCCGAAGCGTTGACGTGCTTGAAGTCGACGCGGCGTCGAGAACCAAGGTCGAAGATACGCGTGAACTCCTGGACAATGTCCAGTATGCGCCGACGCGCTCGCGGTTTAAGATCTACTTAATCGATGAAGTTCACATGCTCTCCAACCATAGCTTCAATGCGCTGCTGAAAACGCTTGAGGAACCACCAGAGCACGTCAAATTTATACTCGCCACAACCGACCCACAAAAGCTGCCGGCGACGGTCTTGTCTCGGTGTTTACAATTTAACTTGAAAAACATGGTTCCCGAGCAAATTGTGGGGCACCTGAAGCATGTCCTCAGTGAAGAAAGTGTCCCGTTTGATAACGAGTCACTTGCATTGCTCGCGCGAGGTGCCGAGGGTTCGATGCGCGATGCACTCTCGCTGACTGATCAGGCGATTGCTCATGGTTCCGGAAAGCTAGAATCAGACGACGTCCGTCAAATGCTCGGGACAGTGTCGAGAACTAAAGTGTTGGATTTGCTCGATGCGCTCATTGCAGATGACGCTCGGCACGCGCTTGCGGTACTCGATGCTATTGCTAGCCACTCGCCGGATTACAGCGGGACATTGGATGAACTGGCGTCGGTGCTGCATCAGATCGCTCTTGCGCAGGCAGTTCCAGGATCAATCGATACGACGCAGCCTGAGGTCGCGCGTTTAGAATCGCTCGCGGCAGCGCTGACGCCGGACGTTGCGCACCTCTGGTGGCAAATGTCAGTGGCGGCAAAAAAAGAGTTGGTGCTCGCCTCCGATCCCAGAAGTGGTTTGGACATGACCATTCTGCGACTGTTGGCGTTCAAGCCTGGGATTATTTTGGCTCAGTCGCACGAGGCACCCCCGGCAAAAAAGTCTGAGCCACCGGCGGCGCCGGTGGCTGCACCGACGCAGATAAATACGAGAGTCAAAACTGCGTCTCCGTCGCCGTTAAACCCCATCACGACAAAAAGTACGACAGTGCAAGAGCCGGTGCTTGCTAAAATAGAGTCCGCGCCCACGGGGCCGGCCATCCCAACAGCGGTTATTGACGAGACCGCGGTCATGATACCGCCTGCGAGTGATAACGAGCAGACCCTGGTCGGTGAGGTTGAGGCCGCTGGTGGCGATGTGCCCGCAGCGTCCAAGCTTGCGGAAGAGGATTTGCCAACCAATGGTTCATGGCCTGACTTTTTTGAAGGCCTCGGACTCAGAGGAGTGATACACACGGTCGCATCGCATTTCGAATTGGTCGAGACGTACGAGCGAACGCTTCGTTTTCAGATCGCATCGACAAATGCGTCACTTTTTAATGAGCGTCATCAAGCGGGACTGGCCAGTGCGATTGAGCTGGTCCTTGAGGCACCCGTAACGGTCTTAGTCGCGGTGGGTGACACGTCGGATAATACACCTGCGCGTCAACGCGAAATCTTCGAGCGGCGGCGAGTCGACGCGGCGACGGACGCGTTAGAAAAAGATGACTGCCTCAAGGCACTGGTGGCTGACTTCGACGCGGCGATTGTCCCGAGCTCCATCCGACCGCCTTTGACGGAGCTCTAGCCCGATGAAGTTAAGCCCTGCCATTCAAGACCTGATTGAGGCACTTCGCCACTTGCCCGGTGTGGGTCCCAAGTCTGCACAGCGTATGACCCTGCATTTGTTAGAGCGTGACAGGGAGGCTGCGCAGATTTTGGGGGATGCCTTAGTCAACGCACTGACCAAAGTGGGTCGCTGCCAGCGGTGCCGTAATTTTACAGAACTCAGCGTTTGCGAGCTGTGTGGTGATCCCAAGCGTGACGACACTCTTTTGTGCGTGGTCGAGGCACCGGCAGACGTATTGGCCATAGAGCAGACGGGAAGTTATCGGGGACTGTATTTCGTGTTGATGGGTCACTTGTCACCGCTCGACGGAATAGGCCCGAAACAGCTGGGTCTGGACAGTCTAGATCTTTTACTGGCTCCGGCGTCGATCACGGAGGTTATTTTGGCGACGAATCCAACGGTTGAGGGCGAGGCGACGGGTCACTACATCGCCGAAATTGCGTCGCGGTACGATATTACAGTGACTCGAATTGCGCACGGGGTACCCCTGGGAGGCGAGCTTGAGTTTATTGATCCCACAACACTTGCTCATGCTCTGGGGGGTAGGAAAGTGGTGGCAAGCTCATGATTTACGAGTTAGTCGAGAGCGATGCTCGCCTTGAACAGCTTTTAGAGCTGCACCAGCAAGACCGGTTCGTCGCGATTGATACTGAGTTTAGGCGTCGTGACACGTTTTACCCACAAGTGGCGCTGCTGCAGCTGTGTTGGCACAAAACGGCTTACCTGATCGACCCACTTAAGATTTCATCGACCGTGGCTTTGTCACGGCTATTTTCCAATTCGGCGGTGGTGAAGCTCTTACACAGTCCGAGTGAGGACTTAGAAGTGTTTCAGCATTGGTTGGGTGTCGTGCCTACCCCGTTGTTTGACACGCAGCGGGCCTTGGCCCTGTTAGGGCACGGGTTTGGTCTCGGTTATCGCGCGATGGTTGAAGTGTTTACGGGGGATGTGATTTCCAAGGCTGAGACAACATCCGACTGGCTCAAACGACCCCTGTCTGATCGTCAACTGCACTATGCTGCTTTGGACGTCACTTACTTGCGGAGTATTGGTCAAACCCTCCACGAAAAATGTGTGAGCGACGGTCGTTTAGACTGGCTCCTTGAAGATACACAGGCGCTGAAAATTGGTGGAAGAGGTCCGTCGGCTAAGTTTAAGTCTGCCTGGAAGCTCAGCCCAAAGGAGCAGGGCGTTCTGCAAGCCCTTATTGAATGGCGTGAAGGTGAGGCGAGACGCTTGGATCGTCCGCGCAGCTGGATTCTTCCCGATGCCGTGATGACCCTCTTGGCTCGAAAAGCACCCAAACACGTCGCTGAGTTAACACAGATCGAGGGACTTCATGATGCGGTTATTCGTAAGCGAGGAACTGCGATATTGAGCGTCATTGAAAATACATGTTCCTTGGCTCCGCCAGCGACAAATCTCTGGGAGGCCCCGGCAAAAACGCGCGAAAAAGAGTGGATGATCAAGCTCGGTTCCGCGGTCAAGGTACGAGCCGAGGTGTTGGGTGTGGCCCCCGAGATTTTACTGGCCAATAAAGACATAGAGCGGCTCGTCCAGTGCTATTTCCAAAAAAAATCGTTGCCTTCAGACCTGTTAGGTTGGCGTTACGGCGCTGTTGTTGAGGTGCTTTTAAACACGCTCTCCGAGTCGACGCCTCCGCTGCAAGCTCAACAGTAAGCACGGTCAGTGGAGCTCAAGCCGACTCACCTAAGTTATCGTCAGTTACTCGCAATGGCGTGGCCGTTTATTGTGGCCAACGCGTCAGTACCCTTACTGGGTATTGTTGATACCGCGGTTATAGGAAATACAGGCTCAGTTGTTGACTTGGGCGCGATTGCCCTGGGTGCTCTCATTTTTTCCTTCGTATACTGGAGCTTTGGCTTTTTGCGCATGGGCACCACAGGCTTTATTGCTCGGGTCGATGGCGCAGGTGACAAAACCGAGGTGCGCGCAATCTTTGGCCGGTCATGCCTTATCGCGGTCGCGGTCGGTTTGCTCTTACTGATTTTGCAATGGCCTATTGGGCTGCTGAGTTTTCAGCTGTTATCGGGTGATGAGTCGGTAGAGGCTGTCGCACAGTCGTACTTTTACACGCGGATCTGGGGTGCTCCTGCGACCTTGATGATATTCGTGATCATGGGTGTTTGGATTGGTCTGGGGCAGGCGAGAGAGCTGCTAAAGCTCCAGTTATTCCTCAATGGCTTAAACATGGTGCTCGATATTTTAGCCGCGGGGGTGCTTGGACTGGGCGCAGTGGGGATTGCGGGTGGGACTGTCATGGCAGAGGTCATCACCTGCGGATTGGGATTTTATCGACTAAAACGGTTCCTTGTGGAGAGCCACGCTGTGGCCCCCGATTGGCGGACGTTCTGGCCCCGGAAGCGACTCAGGCAGTCCTCACAACTGGTCGCCCTTTTAAGTGCGAACTCGGACATTATGGTGCGCACCTTACTATTGGTTTTTGCGTTTTCCTTTTTTACGAATGAGGCGGCGAAGTTCGGGGTCGTCGCCCTGGCTGCAACGCACATTGTGCTGCAAATTATGGCGTTCACGGCGTTCTTTTTGGATGGCTTCGCGTACGTCGCCGAGTCACTGTCGGGACGCAGTTATGGTGCAAAGGACAAAGCGACGTTTCGTATGGTGTTACGTCGAACAACGTGGCTCGCTGCTATTGCCGCCATTGGATTGTCTGGGCTCGTACTGTTGGCTGGAGAAGCCCTAATTAGCACACTCACCAACCTCGAAGAGGTCGTTGCCCTGTCAACGACACTGCTACCGGTTTGTGCAGCCTATGTGTTGGCATCGTTTCCTGCGTTTCAGTTGGATGGTCTTTTTATTGGGACATCGAGAACACGCGAAATGCGCAACGCATCGCTGGGCTCAACGGTGATATTTCTGTGTGTAATCGTGTGGTTGGGTAGCCACTTTGGGCTGATAGGGTTGTGGTGGGCGATGGTGGTCTTTGTCCTCGTGCGAGCCGTCTCGCTTTGGCTCTATTTTCCAGCGGTTATGAAACACTTTACGAGTGATGAGGAGAGGAGATTATGAGCGTTACCGCTAACCGACCGATAACTGTTTATGGGGGTGCAAGAAAAGCAGGCACCTATCTTTACGTACCTTCAGACATGCTCACTGACGAATTACCTGAGGCATTACTGCAGTTGCTGGGTGAGTTGCGAGTGATTTTAGAGATTGAGGTGTCACCCGACAGGCAGTTGGCCCGCTGTACCGGCGCCGAAGTGCTCGAGGGGATATCTGATAAAGGGTACTATCTTCAAATACCGCCGTCCGAGTATACGCCCGATGATGACTCCCACTAGCTACCTCATTGCTCTCGTTGTCTATGCCCTTGCGGCTATTGTGGGTTGTCGCATGCTCTACGTCCTTTGGTTCAGCCGGCTACCTCCGATTTTGGCGCAAGTCGCTACCGGCTTTGTGGCGGGGGTTCTACTTGCGCCCAGCTACGCAGCATCGGAGGTGACGACGATCGCGCCCGCGTTGGTGACGGGGCTCTTCAATCTCCTCTTTGCCGGCGGCAGCGCAGCCGCGACGCCGGCATTCATTATGCTTTTTATCGGTGGCCTCGTCGGTGTGGGTCTGGCTCTGCTGGCTGGACGTTTGTCCATGTCTCGTCCTGACTCAGCGTAAGGTCCTGATCGCGGGACCTGATTAAAACGACTCGTAAACCTCGGAATCATCCGTTAATCTCACGCCTCGACTGTATGGAGCTGTACTATGAAATTTACGGGCACGGACAATTATGTAGCCACCGACGACCTCAGAATGGCGGTTGACGCCGCGGTCGCCCTGCAACGGCCACTGCTNNATTAAGGGAGAGCCAGGAACGGGCAAAACCATGCTGGCCGAGGAGGTCGCATCGGGTCTGGGAATGAGGCTTATACAGTGGCACATTAAGTCGACCACCAAGGCGCAACAAGGGCTCTACGAGTATGACGCGGTCTCGAGGCTCAGAGACTCTCAGCTGGGAGGCGAGGGTGTTCACGACATTGCCAACTACATTAAGCGTGGCAAGCTTTGGGAGGCATTCGATGCGGACGAGCAGGTCGTGCTACTCATCGATGAGGTGGACAAGGCCGATATTGAGTTCCCGAATGACTTGCTGGTCGAGCTCGACCGAATGGAGTTTTTTGTTTACGAGACGGGTGAGACGATCAAAGCGCGCCATCGTCCCGTCATTATAATTACGTCAAACAACGAGAAGGAACTGCCAGACGCGTTCCTACGTCGCTGTTTCTTTCACTTCATCAACTTTCCAGATCGCGAGACCATGCGTCAAATCATTGATGTTCATTACCCGACGATCAAGCAAGACCTCGTACAAGAAGCCCTTGAGGTGTTCTTTGAACTCAGAGGCATACCTGGCCTTAAAAAGAAGCCATCGACCTCTGAGCTAATTGATTGGCTCAAGCTGCTTATGGCGGACGATATTCCAGATGAAGTCCTCAAGAATCGAGATCAGACAAAAGCCATACCGCCTTTGTACGGCGCGCTGGTTAAGAACGAGCAGGACGTACAGTTACTCGAACGACTGGCGTTTATGCATCGACGCGAGAGCAATCAGTAAGGAGCGCTCTGATGCTGGTAAATTTTTTCCAGGCGCTCAAAGACGGTGGAGTTCCGGTAACGCCGAGGGAGCTGTTGGACCTATTGGCGGCCATGAATCAGCAGCTGGTGTTTGGCAATATCGACGACTTTTATAACCTGTCTCGCGCAGTAATGGTGAAGGACGAGAAGTATTACGATCGTTTTGATCGCGCGTTTGGCCTTCATTTCAGAGACTTGGAAGGTGTTGATGATGTCATTGAAGCTCTGATTCCTGACGATTGGCTCCGATCCGAGTTCGTCAAACAGCTTTCGGATGAGGATAAAGCGAAAATCGAATCTTTGGGCGGCTTAGAGAAGCTGATTGACGAGTTTAAGAAGCGTCTAGAAGAGCAGGAAAAGCGTCACGAAGGCGGAAACAAGTGGGTCGGCACCGGCGGCACATCACCGTTTGGGAATGACGGCTTTCATCCCGAGGGTATTCGTGTCGGGGGACAGGGTAAGAATAAAAAAGCCGTTAAAGTCTGGGATCGTCGAGATTTTAAAAATCTAGACGACGGCGTTGAAATCGGCACACGAAATATCAAGGTGGCCTTGCGACGACTTCGTAAATTCGCAAGAACCGGATCAGCGGATGAGCTCGATTTAGACGATACTATCAGCTCGACCGCTCGTAACGCGGGGCTGCTCGACATTAAAATGGTGCCCGAGCGCCATAACGCCGTGAAGGTCCTATTGTTTCTCGATGTTGGTGGCTCGATGGATCCGCACGTCAAGGTGTGTGAAGAGTTGTTTTCAGCAGCGAGAACCGAGTTTAAACATCTCAAACACTTTTACTTCCATAACTTCCTGTACGACAACGTTTGGGAAAACAATATTCGGCGCCACAACCAACGGACGGCATTGCACGATGTGCTGCATAAGTTTGGGCACGATTACAAAGTTGTGATTGTGGGCGATGCGTCGATGTCACCGTATGAGATTGTTCAACCCGGTGGCAGTGTGGAGCACTGGAACGAAGAACCGGGTGCACTTTGGCTTGAGCGGTTACGCTCTACTTACGAGAAGTGCGTATGGCTAAACCCGGTCCCTGAGGACGAGTGGCAATACACGCAGTCTATTGCCATTACGAATCAGCTGATGGAAGAAAAAATGTATCCCCTGACCTTAAGCGGTTTAGAGGATGCAATGGGGTTTCTTAGCAAATAACAGTGGTTCCACAAGACGGCTACATTGGCTAGACTCAGAGACATAATAATGACAGCTCTGAGGTTGGAACAATGTCCTATAAGAATGTAATCACCACTTTATTCGTCACGAGTCTGGTTGCCGCTTGCGGTGATGCTGACGCCCCAAAAATGGCAGCCACTGCGAACGTTGGAGACGCTTCTGCACGCGTTGCCGCCGTCGACACTCAGAGAATTATGAATGCCGCTCAAGAGCCGGAGATGTGGTTGAGCTATGGCGGTTCGTACGACGAGACGCGTCACTCATCGTTGGCGTCTATTAACGGCGACACGATTCAAGATCTTGGTGTGGACTGGGTTTATGAAATGGATAAACCGCGGGGGGCAGAAGCCACCCCGATCGTGGTCGATGGGGTCATGTATGTGACGGGCTCCTGGTCTGTTGTTTACGCCATCGATGCGAGAACGGGCAAGGAGTTGTGGACGTACGATCCAGAGGTTTCTGGCGAAGATGCGGCTAAAGGCTGTTGCGACGTTGTCAACAGAGGCGTTGCTGTGCATAACGGCAAGGTCTTTGTCGGCGTATTCGACGGTCGACTAGAAGCGCTCGATGCTGCATCCGGTGAGGTGCTGTGGAGTAACATCACCGTTGATCAATCAAAGCCTTACACCATTACGGGTGCGCCAAGAGTTTTCAAGAACAAGGTGATTATTGGAAACTCGGGCGCGGAGTTGGGTGTCCGAGGTTACGTCACTGCGTACAACGTCGAGAGCGGTGATCTCGAGTGGCGTTTTTATACGGTCCCCAATCCAAATAAAGAGCCTGACGGTGCTGCGTCTGATGCAATTTTTGCAGCGCTGGCGAATGACAGTTGGGGCGACACTGGCGCTTGGACAACCGACGGCGGTGGTGGCACTGCCTGGGACTCTATTGTCTACGACACAGTGAATGACCAGATTCTCGTGGGCGTCGGAAACGGCTCGCCCTGGAATGCGTCTATACGCGACCCTGAGGGTGATTTTAGTGGTGCCTACGACAACCTCTTCTTATCCTCCGTACTCGCGCTTGACGCGGATACTGGCGCTTATCGGTGGCATTACCAGACAACACCGCGTGATCAGTGGGACTTTACGGCCACTCAACAAATGGTGCTTGCAGATCTTCCGCTTGGAGAAAATGGCGCGAGTCGCCGAGTGGTCATGCAGGCGCCCAAGAACGGCTTCTTTTACGTGCTTGATGCTCAAGATGGAGAGCTTTTGTCGGCGACACCGTTCTCCGAGCAGAATTGGACCACGGGTGAGATCGACGAGAATGGTCGGCCTGTGATCACTCAAGAGGCGATCGAACTGGATAATATGGTGGTTGTGCCAGGCCCCACAGGGGCTCACAACTGGCACCCCATGTCATTTAATCCCAAGACGGGTCTCGTCTACATTCCCACGAATCTCGCATTGCCCTATGTTTACGTTGATAACGATGCTGCCCGCAGTGCCAAGAGCCACTGGAATACGGGGTATGACTCAGCTTCAGCCTGGGCGTACGAATTTCCGAAAGGTACGATCGCGTATACGCAAACGCTCGATGGCGGAAGCCTTGTCGCTTGGGATCCGGTGGCAGGTGAGCCTGCTTGGATAGTGCCTTTTCCCCAGGCCTTCAACGGTGGCACTTTGAGTACTGACGGAGGGCTGGTTTTTCAGGGAAATAAGCGGGGTGAGTTTGTCGCCTATGACGCTGAAACAGGTGAACGCATGTGGACTCAGCGATTAGTGGGTGACGCAGCCGCAGCGCCGATGACTTACGAACTCGACGGTGAGCAATACGTGTCGGTGTTGTCGGGATGGGGCAATGTTTCCATGATGATTTACGGTGCGGCGTTGGAGAAGCCCGTGACACCAGAGCCTGGACGCATTGTCACCATGAAACTCGGCGGCAAGGCCGAGCTTCCATCGCCACTAGACTATTTAGTTGTCGAAAGCCCAAAGGCGCCACTGATCGGCGATGCCGAGACATGGCAGCTGGGTATGCAACGCTTTGCTGAGAACTGTCAGTTCTGTCACGGCGCCTACGCCATTAGCTCAGGTGTCATACCTGATTTGCGGTGGTCTGGTATATCAGCCAACGAGGCCGCGTGGACTGCCATTGTTCGCGATGGCGCACTTACCGACAACGGTATGGTTGGCTTCTCAGACATTATCGATGACGCAGAAATTGAGGCAATTCGCCACTACGTCTTGCGACAGGCTTGGTTGGCTGTTGAGAATGGGACGGCAGATGCCCCAGAAGTAGCGGCCCTCGGTGATCAATAATAGGTCGCCCGTTTCAAAGGCGCTCGTCTAATGTCTGTAAAACGCGACGAGCGCTGCTGTAACCGCCACATTGAGTGACTCAACGCCATTTTTCATGGGGATATGCAGCGATAGATTGGCTGCTTTCTTTGTTTGAGTGCTCGCGCCGTCCGTCTCGCCCCCCAGCACGTAAACCGTCGCGGTGTCGGGGTGGTAGTCGAATAATGACGTCTTTGCGTGGCCGTCCATAACGGCAATTTGGAATCCCTGACTTTGAAGATCGGTGACACAGCTTAAAGCGTCATCACATTGAATAATGGGAGCGCTAAAAACAGTGCCCGCCGAGGCTTTAATGACCAATGGGCCCAATGCGGCGACGGACTTTTTGGGGTAAAAAATTGCATCCACTCCCGCGGCACAACACGACCTGATTGTCATGCCGACGTTTTGCGGGTTAGTGACGCCGTCGAGGAGGACACCTCTAAAGTCCGCCGTATTTTTAGTTTCAAGCGTGCTTAGAAAAGACGTCAACGAATTAAACTGGGGGCAAAACAAGTCCAACGCCACGCCCTGATCTTGCTTGCCGTTGCGTGAAATGCGAGAGAGCGAAGCGCGGTCGTGTGTTTGGGTAGCCACACCTCGTATTTTGGCTGCGCTCTGAATCTGCCTTACAATTTCCCCTGGCTTGTTACTGTGAGCCAGGTGCAGTTTCCGAGGCGTCAATGAGGCATCCGAAAGCGCCTCAAGCACAGGTTTGCGGCCGTAAATGGTGAGGGTCTGTGATAGGTCCATTTTTAGGGGCGTTCTCGAGAGAGAAGAGCATTAGTAAGAGAGAAGGTAGAGTATGCCATTAACACTGTTCACGAGTCCTGGTTGCCACCTTTGCGAACAAGCAGAGGAGATGCTGGATTACCTGGACGTCCAATGTAACTTAGTCGATATTTCGTCGCAGATTGACCTCGTCCGATTATACGGTGTTCGCATACCCGTATTGAAACGCGCCGACGGTTCGGAGTTGAATTGGCCTTTTGACACGCTCGATGTTGAGCGCTTTACCGCCTGAGGCTTGCTTACTTATCTCGTTCCACCCGGATGGCTAGGACGTCGCACTCCGCTGCGCTGACCACGCCGTCGGTCGTCGTCCCCAGCAGTAATTCGAGTCCCCAGCGTCCGTGGCTTCCTAGGACAATAAGGTCGGCTGCGATGCGACTTGCCACTGAGGGTATTTCTTTTTCGGGGCGCCCGCTTGCGAGGTGACAATGCTGGCTAGGAATGCTCAGTTGCGTTGCAAGGTCCTGAAGGTGAATCTCTGCCTGTTCGTTAATTTCTTCCTGCAGAGACGAGGTATCCACATGCAAGTCGGCGCCATAGGTGAGCGATAAGGGCTCTACAATATGGAGGATGTGAATCTCGGCTTGTTGGGTCCGCGCCATTGTGGCCGCCTTAATAGCGATCTTGTCGGAAGCCGCCCCTAAATCGATTGCAACGAGTAAGCGTTTGTAGGCCATTGATCCGTCCGCCATTGACTTATAAGCCTATGAGCATACCTTTGTGCTCTTGTGTGAGCCAGTGGTGACCGTTTTGTCGATCGTTTTGATTTTACTCATTATCGCAGTTGCGGCAGCCCCTCTAATGTCAGCCCTTCCCTCTAAAACACAACGCTATGAGGCAAGGATTCGTGGTCATGCGTCGCAGTGTGGTATCACGATAAAGCTCGAACCCCCGCCTGAGATTCCCGCACGGTTTGGATATCGCGCCAGCTCACATGTCGTTGCCTATAAAAAGCGACGGCCAGAATCGTGTTTGGCGTGTGTTGAGCCGAAGTTGGCGGTAAGAGTGGATGGTGTTTGGGCCAGCATTCCGTTAGAGCAACCGATTAATCAGTGTTACGAGAAGTTGCCAGACGGGGTTCAAATTATGGAGTTGGCCGAATACTACGTCTCGGTCTATTGGAATGAGAAGGGCGGGGAAGACGCGGTGAGCTCGGTGGATGAAACACTGACACAAATGTTGGTGGTGTCTGGTTTTGAATAGCTTCTCTCAGCGAGAATTAACATTATTCGCTTGACCTGAGCCTATTATTGTCCCGTACACTCCGCGATCTGCACCTCACCGGTGTCATGAGTTAACACACGACTTGGGTATCAAAATCGCAAATGGGTAAGTCACTGGTTATCGTCGAGTCACCGGCTAAGGCAAAGACGATCAATAAATATCTTGGTTCCGACTTTATTGTGAAGTCGAGCGTCGGGCATGTTCGTGATCTCCCTACCGCAGGGAGTGCGCCGACTACAGACCCCAAGGAACGAGCAGCACAGGCCGCTATAACTCGGAAGATGGCGCCCGATGAAAAGGTGCGCTACCAGGCTAAGAAGAAGCGCGATCAGTTAGTTCGGCGTATGGGGGTCGATCCAAAAAATGGCTGGACCGCACGTTACGAAGTCTTGCCGGGTAAAGAGAAAGTTGTTGACGAGCTCAAGAAGCTCGCTAAAAACGCCGACGCAATTTATCTAGCCACTGACCTCGACAGAGAAGGCGAGGCCATAGCCTGGCATCTCAAAGAGATTATTGGGGGCGACGAGTCTCGCTATCAGCGTGTCGTATTCAACGAAATCACTAAACGAGCGATTCAGAATTCGTTTGCATCCCCAACTCAGCTTGATACGAATCGCGTTCATGCGCAGCAAGCACGGCGCTTTTTAGACCGTGTTGTGGGTTTTGAAGTGTCGCCGCTGCTTTGGGCGAAAATTGCCAGGGGTCTGTCGGCAGGACGAGTACAGTCAGTCGCGGTTCGTTTAATTGTGGAGCGCGAGCGTGAAATACGGGCGTTTATTCCTGAAGAGTATTGGCAACTTCATGCCGATTTAGCCGCCAGCGACGGCGAGACAGTTCGTTTTGAGGTCGTTAAGTTTAAAGGGGGAACGTTTGCCCCGAAAACGGAACAAGAGACGGCAAAGGCTGTTTCTGTGCTTCAGAATGCGCGTTTTGATGTCTCGGATCTTGAAGCGCGAAAGACCAGTTCTCGGCCTTCCGCACCGTTTATCACGTCAACGTTGCAGCAAGCGGCGAGTACTCGCTTAGGATTTAGTGTTAAGAAAACGATGACGCTTGCGCAGCGACTGTATGAGGCAGGGCACATTACCTATATGCGGACTGACTCCACTAATTTAAGTGGCGAGTCTGTCGAGGCCTGCCGCAGCTATATTAGTGACGCATTCAGTTCGAGCTACCTGCCGGATTCTCCCAACCGGTATGGCGCTCGAGAGGGCGCTCAGGAGGCACACGAGGCGATTCGCCCGTCGAACGTTAATGTCAGTGCTGAGTCTCTCAAAGATGCCGAGCGCGACGCTCAGCGGCTCTACGAGCTGATCTGGCGACAGTTTGTGGCGTGTCAGATGACGCCCGCTCGTTATTTGAGCACGACGGTTACGGTGAGTGCCGACGAGTACGATATGACCGCAAAGGGCCGTGTTGTCGAGTTTGACGGCTATACGCGTGTGCAGCGACCGATGGCAAAGAAGGGCGACGACGCCTTATTACCTGACTTTAAGGTGAGCGATGTACTTGCGATGTCGGCATTGCATCCGGCACAACACTTCACCAAACCACCGGCTCGCTACGGTGAAGCCAGTTTGGTTAGAGAGCTTGAAAAACGCGGAATAGGGCGTCCATCAACCTATGCCGCGATTATTTCTACGATCCAAGATCGAGGCTACGTGAAGCTTGAGAACAGGCGCTTCTATGCGGAGAAAATGGGCGATATTGTGACTCAGCGGTTGCAGAACAGTTTTGAGGATCTCCTCGATTACGGCTTTACCGCTTCGATGGAAGAGAACCTTGACGAGGTCGCAGAGGGCCGCAAGGACTGGCGTGAAGTCCTCGATAATTTTTACAGCGACTTTCGCTCCAAGTTAGAGCTTGCAGAACAGCCCGGTGAGGGCGGTATGCAGGCCAATGAGCCGACACCTACGGGGATTGCCTGCGGTACCTGTCAGCGTCCCATGCAGGTAAGGACGGCAAGCACCGGCGTTTTTTTGGGGTGCTCCGGGTACAACCTGCCCCCCAAGGAGCGCTGCAAAACTACAATCAACCTTATTTCGGGTGACGAGGTCGTGTCGATTGATGCGGACGATGAGGCTGAATCGAGGTTGCTTTTAACAAAAGAGCGCTGCCATAAATGCAATGCGGCGATGGACAGCTACCTTATTGATGAAACGCAGAAGCTGCATGTTTGCGGAAACAATCCTGACTGCGATGGATACCGCGTCGAAACGGGTAGTTTTAAGATTAAAGGCTATGACGGGCCCACGCTTGAGTGTGATAAATGCAGTTCGGAGATGCAGCTCAGAACGGGGCGATTTGGTAAGTACTTTGGGTGCACCAACAGCGAGTGCAAAAATACCCGTAAGTTGCTCCGCAGCGGTGAAGCCGCGCCGCCCAAAATGGACCCGATTCCCATGCCGGAACTCCGGTGCCTAAAGGTAGAGGACCATTACATCTTACGTGACGGCGCCGCAGGTCTCTTTCTGGCGGCGAGTCAATTCCCAAAACACCGTGAGACGCGTGCTCCATTCGTCGACGAGGTTATTCCTCACCAGGCAGAACTTGATCCGAAATATCAGTTTTTACTGGATGCACCTGTCACGGATGATGTGTCTAATCGTAGTCAGATTCGGTTCAGCAGAAAGACCAAAGAGCAGTACGTCATGACCGAGATCGATGGCAAGGCGACGGGCTGGAAGGCTTTCTTTAACAACGGCGCTTGGGTGGCCGAAGGTTCTGGTAAGCCGGCGCCGAAAAAGAAGCCAAAGGCCAAGGCGAAAGCAAAAAGAAAGCCGGTAAAAAAGTAGGGTTTACTGTCCGTGAGTCAGGCTCAGTCCTTTGCAAATCACAGCATGTACATGGCATCAATTGTTTTGACGGCGTGGGACAGTGCGGTGAAGGCGAGTGCCCTAGCGGCTCCCGTGTTAGAGGCAGCGTTTGCCCCGGCTGCCCGCCTGCATTTGCTTGATGCTTACGGTTGGCAGCTCCTGGCGTGTAACCGTGTGACGGGATT
>ENA-UZWV01010311-UZWV01010311.1-metagenome-genome-assembly--contig:-Day-3-1m-contig-10311_pt1 | contig 14911 bp, 17 predicted proteins | sample MGYA00260342_ERZ794902 | MGnify/ENA metagenome assembly ERZ794902
TGTCACCGCTACACTACTTTAACCTTTAAACCTTCGAGAAATCGGAGGTTTTTTATTTGTGGTAGGGATGAAATAATAGTTTTTTTGTTTTGTAATATAATTCCCATATTAGTTGCCTTTTAAAACTAATTTAATAAAATATTACTTTATGAAAACCAAATTAACATTAGCGGCATTAACACTTTGTTTGGTACTGTCTGCACAAAAAAAATGGTACCATTTATATAGAACATCCAGCAATGGAGGCTGTGGAGGAATTTAACACGGCTTTTGTAGCAGGTGATCTTGAAAAAATTAAAAGCCTTGTTTCGGATGACTTTAAATGGAGAAATTCAACAATGCGAGAAAAACCGGGGACCTTAAAGCAGCTTTTAGGCAGATCAAACTACCTGAGCAAAAACATTGAAAATTTTGAAATCAAACATTATGGTGGCTCTTATCCAGATGCTTTTGAATATAAGAAAGACAATGTTTTGGACGTCATGACCTACAACTGGATGACAGGTTATGATAAAAACACAGGCGTTTCATTAAACATGCCACGCCATGCAAGTTTTAGAGTTGGAGAAAACGGCAAAATTTTATCCGTGAACATCATGGACGACCAAGTGCTTTGGAATAAAGCATACGATGCCTATGACACTACAAGAAACGGGGTTATCTATAAGGATCACCCCCTGGTTTCTAAAGTTCGACTTCTCATGCAAGCTTACCTTACAAAAGACGTTGACGAAATAAAAAGCCACTACACAGAATCTACTGCCTTTTATGACGTCATGAATTCAGGCTTAAATGAATACAAGACATTAGACGAGGAGTTTGCGGATTTCAGCACCTACATGGAAGTTTTTGATTTGTTGGAAATTAACGAAAGCGGTTATCCTGATGTATTAGATTATGAGGGCGACGGTAGTGTTGTAATCTCTTGGTGGAATATGAAATTTAAAAATAAAAAATCTGGAAATACAACAACCATTAAACAGCACATTCAACACGCATTTAATGAAAAAGGAGAGATCTCCAGAGAGGATTACTATTTTAATCCCGCACAACTTCCGGACTAATATCGGTGAGATTAAAAATGTTAAACCCCTTTTCGCCAAGGGGTTTTTAAAAATTTTAGCTCTATATTAGTTGCTCTTTAAAACTAATTTAATAAAATATTACTTTATGAAAACCAAATTAACATTAGCGGCATTAACACTTTGTTTGTTGCTGTCTGCTCAAAAAAAGAAAAATGGTACCATGTACATCGAGCACCCTGCAATTGATGTGATCAATCAAATGTATGCGGCCGTCAATGCAAAAGACTCTTTAAAATTAGCGCGTCTGATTGCAGACGACTTTAAGGGGTTTAGCGGCGACAACATGAACAAGGATACAGAGGCGACGACCAAAGCAGCGTTTCTTCAAAATATTGCAAATTGGCAAACTTACAACCGTTACTTTACTTTGAACCACACCAAAAACGGCTACCCAGATGCAGTAGAATATAAAGACGACACCTTTAGTAATTTAACTTGGGTGTATGCATGGGAAAAAATCACTGGCATCGGCGGCACTACAGGGGTTAAATTTTCACAACCAAGACATGCGCAATATGGTGTCACTTCCGACGGTCAAATCGCGTTCTTGAGAATTTATCAAAATCAAATGCCTTTTGCTGAAAGTTGGAGAAGCCAAAGAGAACTAAATGATGGTCAAATTTATTCCCACCATCCAAATATCAACACTGTTAGAAAAGCCCTGCACGCCGTTGAGTTTAACGATATGGATGCTTTTTATGAAGCTTTTGCCGAGAACGCACAGTTTGATGGTTTGTTTAATGACTGGGGCAATGATCCATTATCAAAAGCTGATTTTAAGGCCCTTCAAATGGAATTTTTAGAGTCCTATTCGGTAAACAGCTTTGACTGTGTTTGGATTAAATATTATGAATTTGATTCACAACGCAATTACGTTCAATCTTGGTGGCGTGTCTCCTTGACACGTAAGTCTGACAATAAGGTTACTGTAATTCCAGTTCTGTTTAACCATGGGTTTAATGCGGAAGGAAAAATCTTTAGACATAATGAACTTTGGAATCAGTCAAAGTTAGATTAAAAAATCAAGCGTATAATTTCTAACCAACTAAAAAACCCACCTTTTGGTGGGTTTTTTAGTGTTATTCAAGTCTTTTAAAAGTTTTTCCGCCTTATGTAAATCCAATACCCAGTATAGGCCACTGCCATAATAAGTAAAGTGTATACAAAAAGTGCAATACCGTTGCCATTTAATAAAAAAAGGTCTGAAATGGACATGGCTTTAGCGTCTACAGCTCTTAAGAAAAAGGCAGCAGCTAAGCAACTGGCTAATATTGCGATATGTCTTTTTAAACGCATCTTTGTAAATCTACAATATTTTCTCAATATAAAACAAAATAATTTTTCAAAGTAGTTTATTAATCGTAATATTGCAATTAACTAAATTACCAATTATGGGCCTTGCCAAAACAGAAATTTTCACCCTAGAACAGAATTACATTGCCTGTTTTGCAAAAGCTCTTGGGCATCCTGCAAGAGTGGCCATTTTACAACATCTATTTAAAACAAACCAATGTATTTGTGGCGATTTGGTTTTGGAAATTGGCCTGGCACAAGCCACAATTTCTCAGCACCTCAAGGCGCTCAAATCCCTCGGCTTGATTCAGGGCAATGTAGAAGGGACCACGGTGTGTTATTGTGTTGATTTTAAAAATTGGGCAAAAATGAAACAGATCTTGTCAGCTTTTTTAGACCAGGATCTGAACGCCTACCAATGTTGTTGAAAATCTAAAATAGACCTAACAATGCTTTTTGAAACCCTCCAAACACAAATCAAATCCCTGGATACAAGCTCAATTTCTTTAAGCCGGCAAAATTTATTACAGCCGCTGATAGATTTCATTCAGTCTAAAGTAGATGCGGGTCAACCCATTAAACTGAATTTTATTTGCACCCATAATTCCAGGCGTAGCCATTTGTCTCAGGTTTGGGCCCAAGCGCTGGGCTATTTCTATAATATCAAAAAGCTTTTTTGCTATTCTGGCGGAACAGAAAGTACTGCCTTATTTCCTGCTGCTGCCAAGGCTTTAGAGGCCAGCGGCTTTAAAGTTGATTCTCAAACACAAACGAAAAACCCGTTGTATGACATTGGGTTCGCAGCGCAGCAACCCCCCATCAAAGGGTTTTCTAAAACCTATGACCACGTAGAGAACCCAAAGACTGCATTCGCAGCTATACTCACTTGTTCTCAGGCCGACAACGATTGTCCTTACATTTCTGGTGCTGAGGTTCGAATCCCATTACCTTTTGAAGACCCAAAAGCTTTCGACAACACCTCCCAACAAGCCGAAAAATATAGAGAGCGCAGTTTACAAATAGCTACAGAATTAAAATACGTATTTTCAAATATTAAGCAATAAATTATGAGCCAAAAAAAATTAAGCTTTCTCGACAAAAACCTCACACTATGGATTTTTGTAGCTATGGGCATTGGGGTCAGTTTCGGCTATTTTACGCCCAGTATTTCTGAAGTCATCAACGGCATGAGTCGCGGGACGACAAACATACCCATTGCCATTGGTCTTGTTGTAATGATGTATCCACCTTTGGCTAAAGTCAATTATGCATTGTTACCCAAAGTATTTCAAAACACGAAGATATTATCCATTTCACTTCTGCTCAACTGGGTGATAGGCCCTGTCCTTATGTTTGTACTGGCCTTGATCTTTTTAAGAGACCATCCAGGATATATGGTGGGTTTGATTTTAATCGGTTTGGCCCGTTGTATTGCCATGGTTTTGGTTTGGAATGATTTGGCTGAGGGCAGTACCGAATACGGCGCCGCTTTGGTGGCGCTTAACAGCATCTTTCAGGTGTTTGCTTACAGTTTCTATGCTTGGATTTTTATTACTGTCTTGCCGCCATATTTAGGGCTTGAAGGCGCCATTGTAGATATTTCCATTAGGCTCATTGCCGAAAGTGTTTTCATTTACCTAGGAGTCCCTTTTTTATTGGGGATTTTAAGCCGCTTGATTTTGGTCAAGTTAAAAGGAGAAATATGGTATGCACAAGTCTTTATTCCCAAAATTTCACCGCTTACGCTCATGGCTCTATTATTTACCATTGTGGTGATGTTTTCACTCAAGGGTGAGCTAATCGTTGAAATACCAAAGGATGTTTTAGTCATCGCGATTCCCTTGTTAATATACTTTGTATTGATGTTCATCATTGGTTTTTTCTTTACCAAAGCCATGGGCGCAGACTACGATAAAACAGCCTCAGTTGCCTTTACGGCAGCCGGGAATAATTTTGAATTGGCCATTGCTGTAGCCATTGGTGTTTTTGGATTGAATTCAGATCAGGCTTTTGCCGGTGTCATTGGTCCTTTGGTAGAAGTACCTGCACTTATTTTATTGGTAAAGGTGTCTTTTTGGCTAAGAAAAAAATACTTTGTAGATATCAAAAATTAAAATCAATAATTCAAACAACTACTATTTATAGTTTTTTTTAGAGAAATTCATATAAAATAAATAGATTTGTTTCTCTTAATACGGGATGTGGCGCAGTCCGGTTAGCGTACACGGCTGGGGGTCGTGTGGTCGCAGGTTCAAATCCTGTCATCCCGACGAAATACAGGCCCTAGTTCTTATAGATAGTTTCTTTTCTTAAAAGAGCTGGGGCTTATATTTGCAGTAAGGGTTGATAGGGTCTCTTTAAACATTGTCATCCCGACTAAATACAAGTTTTTTAAATCTTTTATAAAGTGTGTTTTCTCTAAAGGACTGGGGCTTTTAACCATTTTCAATTAAATTCATAAATCTGTTGCTGCTTAAGTATAAAAATTGATTTTCTCTGCTAATTTAACGTTAAATAAAGTAGTCGTATACTTTATATTATTAGCTTTGTAATACAAACAAAATTTAATGTAATGAATAAAGACAGATCCAATTGCCCGCTGACAAGCGCGCTTGACATCATTGGTGACAAGTGGTCGCTCATTATAATTAGAGATATTTTTTTGGGAAAAAAAACGTTTACCGAATTTATAAAATCTTCAGAAAAAATCGCCACTAATATTTTGGCAAATCGTTTGGAGTTATTGACAAATAACGGCTTATTAAAAGCGACAAAGTTGCCAAACGATCGAAAGACAAAATTGTATTACCTAACTGACAGGGGCATCGATATGTACCCAATCATTTATGAAATGATGCAGTGGAGCAACAGGAATTTAAACAAAAAGTTTGGTCCTATTGGAGCAGAATTACTAAATAGAAGTAAAGGCCAATCTGCGGAAAAATTCATCTCTGAGGCTGCATCATCTTATCTAAGCACGCGAGAAGAAATCTTAGCGAAAGTCAAGTAGTTTTTAACTGATTTTTGAACTTGTTCTACGCTTTGGTGTTGTTTTAGAGGCGTAAATTTTTTTAATCCTTTTATTTTTTCATTAATTTGCTGATCACATATCCCAAAAACATGAAAAAAAACCTCATTTTAATTCTAGCCTTAGTTGCCCATTATTCTTTTGCGCAAATTTTAAATCCTGTAAAATGGGAGTTGAGTGTAGTCCCCTTAGAGCCGCTTGAATACGAGCTGATTTTTACGGCAAATATTGATGAAAACTGGGCTATTTATTCTCAATTTTTAGAAGAAGGTGGACCTCTGCCTACCGTTATTTCTTTTGAAGCAAAATCTTCATATGAAACCCTTGGAGACCCCTATGAAAAGCCTCTCAATAAAGTAACAGAACACGATGTTGTTTTTGAAATGGTGGTTTCAAAATTTTACAAGCGTGCAGTCTTTGTACAACGCATTAAAATTCTAGAGCAAACAGCCTTCGATCTGATCGGGAATGTTGAATACATGACTTGTGATGATTCACGATGCACTTACAAGCCCGATAATCCTTTTACGTTTAATTACAGCCCTGCAAAAGGCTTGGCAGTTGCTTCTGCCTCAAAGATTGAAACAGAAATTATTTCAGAAAACGCAAATGTAAAACTCTACGGCATGCAGCCGGATCAGATTAAGCATTACAGCGAAGTCTCTAAAAGCTCTAGGTCGCTCTGGAGGATCTTTGCCCTTGGTGTTCTAGGGGGACTACTCGCGCTATTAACCCCATGTGTTTTCCCAATGATCCCCTTGACCGTTAGTTTTTTTACAAAAAAAACAGCTCAAACTTCTACCAATTCTGGCTTTATAAAAGCCCTACTTTATGGCTTATTTATTGTCTTGGTTTACTTGATTTTAAGCTTTCCTTTCCACCTTTTGGATTCTGTCAATCCAGATATATTAAATGAAATTTCAACTAATGTATGGCTCAACGTTATTTTCTTTTTAATTTTTATAATTTTTGCATTCTCATTTTTTGGATATTACGAACTGACACTGCCTTCTAATTGGACTAATTTTACCAGCAAAGGCGAAGGGGTTGGTGGTATTTTTGGGATCTTTTTTATGGCACTTACACTCTCTATTGTTTCCTTTTCGTGTACAGGGCCAATTTTAGGGTCGCTTTTGGCAGGATCTCTATCTGCAGATGGTGGGGCTTGGCAACTTACAGCAGGAATGGGTGGTTTTGGAGTTGCCCTTGGCTTCCCCTTTGCACTGTTTGCAATGTTTCCAAACATGCTTAAGGCCCTGCCTAAATCTGGTGGTTGGCTTAATACAACAAAAGTAGTTTTAGGGTTCTTAGAGTTGGCGCTGGCCTTCAAATTTTTATCTAATGCCGATCTTGTTCAGCACTGGGGGTTGTTAAAAATCGAAGTTTTTTTAGCCATTTGGATGCTAATTTTTACAGGCTTGGTCCTTTATATATTCGGGGTGCTTAAATTTCCACACGACAGCCCTTTAAAAAAGCTTTCTTTCATTAGGATTAGTTCTGGTATTTTGGTATTTGCTTTCGTGGTGTATTTAGGCTCGGGATTTCAATATAATGACGCCACTAAAACATTTACCCCATTGACGCTCTTAAGCGGACTTGCACCACCTGTTGGGCATAGTATTTTTTATCCCAATGACACCCCCAATAACTTTAAGTCCTTTAAAGATTTTAAAAAGGGTGTGGCCTATGCTAAAAAAGTTAATAAACCAATTCTTCTAGATTTTACGGGCTATGCTTGTGTAAACTGTCGTAAAATGGAGGAAATTGTTTGGTCAAAACCGTCAATTGCCCGTTATTTTGAAAATGAGTATATACTTATTTCCCTTTATGTTGACGACAAAAAAGGACTGCCAGATTCTCAAAAAATTAAGGTCGAACGCTTAGGGGGTGGATCTCGAATCTTGACTAATTTTGGTCATAAATGGGCCCATTTTCAAACAGAATTTTTTCAGTCCAATTCACAACCCTTTTATGTTTTATTGAGTCCAGATGGAAAAACAGAGTTGGCGCCAAAAGTGGGGTATACGCCCGATGAAAAAGAGTATGAAGCTTTTTTAATACTTGGTTTAGACAATTTTAATACTTTGTAGTTATTTTAATCTCTGAAGCATTTAGGACAAATATTTTATTAAATTTGGATACACAAAAATTCATTTAATGTTACAGAGCTTTTTAAAATTCCTTGAACTAGGACTTTACCACATTTTAAATTTTGATGGATACGATCATATTCTATTTGTAATCATAGTTTCAGTCCCCTTCATTTTTAAAGACTGGAAACGACTTTTAATCCTCGTATCTTTATTTACCTTGGGCCATACTTTGAGTTTAATTTTAGGGGTTTATGATATCGTTAATTTAAATGTTAATGTCACCGAATGGCTCATTCCCGTTACCATTTTCTTTATGGCGGCTTACAATATTTTAATGGCAGGTAAACCTAAACAAAGACGCCCTTATTTAATGTACGGGATTGTTTTATTTTTTGGCTTGATTCATGGCCTGGGTTTTGCCAATGCCTTTGAATCATTAGTACATGTCAAAGAAAACACCATTTTATCAATTTTAGAATTCTCTATTGGCATTGAGATAGGACAATTTATCATTGTTTTATGCACCCTTATTTTAAGTTTTGTCGCTCAGATTATTTTCAGATTTTCAAACAGAGATTGGGTTTTGGTAGTCTCTTCCATTATACTTGGATTTATTTTGCCCTTGATTTTTATGAGCCCAATATTTTCCTAATTTAAAAATTGTAATTGCGCCATAAACGAACTATATTAGATAGATATTTTTAGCATCAAATGCCCAATACCAAACAATTAAAATATGACAAAGCATATCTTCGGATGGCTAGCGAATGGGCTAAATTATCCTATTGCGAAAGAAGGCAGGTGGGTGCTATAATTGTCAAGGACCGCATGATTATTTCTGACGGATATAATGGGACCCCAACCGGATTTAAAAATATTTGTGAAGACGAAGAAGGCTATACAAAATGGTATGTACTCCATGCAGAAGCCAATGCAATTCTAAAAGTTGCAGCCTCAACCCAGTCTTGCAAGGGCGCAACCCTTTATGTAACATTATCCCCTTGCCGGGGTTGCAGTAAATTGATTCATCAAGCAGGAATTGTAAGAGTTGTATTTAGCCAAGCCTATAAGGACTTGTCGGGTGTTGATTTTTTAGAAAAAGCTGGCATTGAAGTTTCTCAGATTGACATATAATTCTTATTTAAACAAAAAAACCCATCAATTGACGGGTTTTTTGTTAATTAAGATTTAATTAATTGTTAATTAAACGGATTGTATTTGACCCATTTTCAGAAAACACCTTAACAATATAAACGCCCTTTCCAAAACTTGACATATTAATAGTTTCTGAATTGCGATTACTACTTTTTTGTGTTACAACTTGGCCTAACACGTTGTAGACAATCAGATTTGACAACAAGATGTTTGGAGAATTAATTGTAACCACCTTTGTTGTTTTATTATAATTGTAATTAACTTCAACTTCGTTAATGTTATTAACCCCCAAAGATTCGCTGGTTACAGATAAATTGTCAATATTTAACACAAACAGGTTTGATACATTGTGGTGCCTAAAACCAATGTAAGCTAGCGTACCTGAAGCAGCAGAAATATCAAATGATCTATCACCCCATGCGCCACATGCATCGCCTCCAGAAACGATAGTTTCGTTGTAAAAAATAGACGAAGCTAAAAGATTTTCAGTAGTCGCATCTGTACCAACATATACAGTATAATTTTCTGCACACCAAGCAGGATCTGCGCCTCTAGCATTCCAACTCATTGTGGCATCAGTTACTGATGTCAGGTCAATAGGACCCACAATAAACCAGTTATCAGGAGTTAATGGACCCGCACTGCTATCCCAAGAAAAAGAAGCTGCACATCGGTCATCTCCTATTCCATCCTCATCTGTATCATAATTTGCATTTACCCAAAAATTACCGTCAAGGTCAGTATCAATGAAAGCATTACACGAGACCCAAGCACCAAAATCCTCAAAATCATTGGCATATGGAAGCGAGTGCACTTCTTGAGCACATTCAGTAATATATACATCTGGAGCACCAGTCCAGTTACTATAACTGTTGTCTCCACAATTTGAACGTATTGCAAAATAATATATTGTACTTGGTTCTAAACCAGTCAGTGAATTGGGGAAAGAATCAAATTCATAAATCGTAGCTGTCCCATCGCCAGGAGTGAATTCAGCTGTGCTATATTCAATTTGATAGCCAGAAACCTCGCTATTGTTAGTACCATCAAAATCAACACTATTATTATTCATTGTCCACTCAGTGATAGCAGGAGTTGGACAGAGATCAAAACCTTCAATAATGCTAACATCATCAATCAACCAATTATCTGCATAATCTCCAGTAAATCTGAAAGCTACTGCTGTTGCAGTAGTAGGTATGGAAAAATCCCGTATTGTGGGAGTGGTTGTAGCGGATCCTTGAATCAGTTCAACCCATGTACCGTTTGGTTGGCTAGCCCCAGAGGAACCGCCAGGGTTGTAATCTTCTGAGTAATAAACACCATGAAAGACGTACCAAGTATCTTGATATGTTTGATACTCAACATAACTGAACAAAGGCTCTACTAATTGTGAACAGTCAAGGTGGAGAACAAACCAATCATCAACTCCACTTAGGTCATCAGCAGTATCATCATCAGCATGATAAAGTGTATAAGCATTGGCGGTATCTTGTACAAGCCCAGGGTTTAATGACCAGCCATTCCATATATCTGTATCAGTCGTTTCAGCACCAAAAGAATATTGATCCCAGTTAGCAGTTATTGCGCTATTGTCTCCTCCTGCAACAATACCATTAAAATCCTCTGAGTAAGGAGCAATGGCTTGAGACATGATAATTTGTGTCGTAAATAAGAATAGAGTAAATATTGTAATCTTTTTCATAAGCTAAATTTTAATTAGTTATTGCAAAATTAATAAAAATAAAGTTTCGAATATGTTAAAAACCAAGACAAAATCTATTTTTATGAAATATTCAATTAAACATGTTGAAACAGCATATTACAAAATTTATAGATTAATTTTTGGCAATTTCAATCGTTTAATAATCTTAGCATAAATTATTTAACTAAATTTTTTATTTTGATTGAAATTCTAATTATGGTAACTATTAAGATTGTACATCCTGCACATATACTTGTAGCAACAGCAGGAAAGCTATTTTTGGATAGCGGAGCTTCAAAATCAATTTCAGTAATATTGAATATTAAAATTATTGCAGCAATTATAGTTATTATGTATGTAGTTAATTTCATGTCAGAGTAAAAATTTAATATTTGAAGTGAATAATTTGACGGCAATGGCTAGTAGTATCACGCCAAATATCTTTCGAGTGATGTTGATTCCGTTTTGTCCAATGATGCGCTCAATTTTTACAGAGGTCTTTAAAACCAAAAATATAACCAGTACATTAATAACGATTGCCACAATGATGTTTTCTGTGTGAAACTCAGATTTTAGCGACAATATAGTTGTGAGGCTTCCCGGACCAGCAATCAACGGAAATGCCAAGGGGAATACCGTGGCGTTTAAAGACGACTCTTCGTCTTGCTTGTAAAGTGTGATGCCCAAAATCATTTCTAGCGCTATAAAAAACAATATAAAGGCACCCGCCACTGCAAATGAGTGCACATCTATGCCGACCAGGTTCAAAATACTATTGCCAACAAACAAAAAAACGATCATGATCGCCCCTGCAATAATCGCAGCTTTTTCACTTTGAATATGTCCTGCTTTTTTTCTTAAATCAATGATGATAGGGATATTTCCAACCACATCAATCACCGCAAAAAGCACCATAAAAACTGTAAAAATTTCTTTAAGATCGAAATTCATATTCGCATAAATTTGTGATTTCAAAGTTCGCTAAATTATTTAAATATAAATTTAAAAACCGATTTTTTTTTTGGTTAGCATATCCCCTAAAATTAGTATATTCGTTTTATGTTTCAACTGGGAAAAACAATAGTATCTGAAGCTATTTTAGACAATGATTTTGCATGCAATTTATCCGCTTGCAAAGGGGCCTGTTGTGTCGATGGGGATGCCGGGGCGCCTCTAGAAGCACACGAGGTCAAAACATTACATGAGATTTACCCAAAATTAAAACCCTATTTGACGGATGAAGGTATCCATGCGATTGAAAATCAAGGTTTATATGTGACTTCCGAAGATGGGGAGCATGAGACACCGCTTGTTGATGGAGCAGATTGTGCCTATGTTATTTACGATAAAAATCAAACCGCTTTGTGTGGGATTGAAGAAGCCTACAACCAAGGTGATGTTGCTTGGAAAAAACCAGTTTCCTGCCACTTATACCCCATTCGTGTAAAAGATTACAGCGAATTTTCCGCGGTTAATTACCACAAATGGCAAATTTGTGACACGGCCTGTAGTCTGGGCAAATCGCTAAAAATTCCAATTTATAAATTTGTTAGAGAGGCACTCATTAGAAAATTTGGAGCGGCATGGTACGAAGCGCTTGAAGCGCTTGCGGACAAGCGCAAGACTTAACACTTTTTAAATTCCAAAAATATTTTTCTGTAATTTTAGCTTTCTGACCTTGGCATTGTTTACGAGAGAAGATATTTATAATAAATTGATTATCAAGTACTTATAAATTAAAGCGGGAAATTTTTTTGTAAGAAAAAACTTACTTGTTGTTAAAAACTTGGGGTCAATGTTTATAAAAATGACTTTTATATAAGCCAACAATTTTCGTTTCTTTGTGAAGCTCGGGTTTGTAGCGAGTTAACCAAAACCATAACCTTAAACCAAAAATTAGATCAAAACAACCAATTTAACGATGCTGCAAAAAGAGCCCAATTCACAACAAAACATAGACCATTTTATCACACAAGCGCAGATCATCGCGCTGGGGGAGTGATAAAAAGTAACATTCATCTTCTGGGAAAATCATCCGATACATACCAGAACTTAATTTGACTGTCCAATAGGATCAGCCTGGAAATAACCCAAATATTAAAAATTATGAAAATAGAATACATAATTAAAAGAGATTTCAGTACCAGCCCTTTTCATCTGGATAAGATAACCCAAGCCATTAAAAAAGCGATGGATTCAGTGGGTGTTGGGAATGCAGAAAACGCGCAAGACGTCGCATTGTCTGTTTACCAGAAATTATTAAACCGAAAAAGTGAAGATCAAGACTACACCCCAACAATTGAGGAAGTTCAAGACATTGTAGAAACACAACTCATGGAAAGTAATTTCCCAGGAGTTGCCAAAGACTATATTCTCTACAGAAATAAAAGAAGCCAAGACAGGCAGCCTGACATTTTCGAAAAACGCATTAACTTAAAACCCTACGAATACCCGCAGTTGTATGAATATGTTCCCGCGATAAGACATTCCTATTGGATTCATTCTGAATTTAATTTCACAAGTGACATACAAGATTTTAAGTCACGTTTATCTGCCCCTGAGAAAAGTGCAATTAAAAACACCATGCTGGCAATTTCTCAAATAGAAGTGGCTGTGAAGTCTTTTTGGGGAGATCTTTATCATAGAATTCCAAAACCCGAGATTGGCTCAGTCGGTTCTACATTTGCTGAAAGTGAAGTCCGCCATGCCGATGCCTATTCCCATTTATTAGAAATACTAGGCTTAAACTCAGAATTTAAGGCCCTTAAAAAGAAGCCAGCCATCATGAAAAGAGTTCAATATTTAGAAACGGCTCTTAAGAATTCAAAAAGTGATGACGATAAAGAATATGCTGAGGCCATTCTATTGTTTTCATTATTTATTGAACATGTGTCTTTGTTTTCACAGTTTTTAATCATCATGGCTTTTAACAAGCACAAAAACATGCTCAAAGGAATTTCAAATGTTGTGGAGGCTACTTCTAAAGAAGAGCAAATTCATGGAGATTTTGGTATTGATTTGATTAAAATTCTTCAAAATGAACACCCAGAGTGGTTTACATCAGAATACAAAACTTACATCCAAAACGTCTGCAGAGAAGCTTTTGAGGCGGAGCAGCATGTCGTTGATTGGATTTTCGAAAACGGAGAGTTAGACTTTTTACCCAAGGCTGTAATTAACGATTTTTTGAAAAACAGATTTAACAAATCACTTGAAAGTATAGGAATTGATAGCGTGTTTGAAATCGATGAAACATTAGTATCGGAAACTGAATGGTTTGACGATGAAATTATAGGCACCAAGCATGGAGACTTCTTTGTGAAACGATCCATCAATTACAGTAAAAGAGCTCAAAGTATAACCAGCGACGATCTATTTTAGCACATGGAGAAAAAACTAACCAACACCGACCAAGACCAAAAAAAACCATACCACGATTTAATTCAAGCCAGAAAAGAATCCAAGCAAAACGCAAATTCAACCGCCGATAAATCTTTCGATTGGCTCAATGAAAATAGCAGAAAATTTTTAGCTGCTGGATACTTGGGAGAGGGCGTCAGTGCGGAAGAACGCATCGCTAATATTGCAAAAAGAGCTGAAGATATACTACAAATGCCTGGCTTTGCAGACAAGTTTTATTATTATATGTCGGAGGGCTATTATTCATTGGCATCTCCAGTATGGTCCAATTTTGGAAAAAAACGTGGCTTACCAATCAGTTGCTTCGGTTCTCACATAGATGATGATATTGGAAATATTCTTTACACTCAATCAGAAGTGGGGATGATGTCCAAATTAGGCGGAGGAACTTCTGGCTATTTTGGGAAAATTAGAGGCCGCGGCGCAGCCATAAAAAACAACGGCGAAGCTTCAGGAGCGGTGCACATTATGAGGTTATTTGAATCCATGGTGGACGTTGTAAGTCAAGGGTCTGTAAGACGCGGTCGTTTTTCTCCTTATCTTCCGATCGACCACCTAGACATTATGGAGTTCTTGGAAATTGGGACAGAAGGCAACCCTATTCAGGAATTAACTCATGGAGTCACAGTAACCGATGATTGGATGCAAGAAATGATTGATGGTGATACTGATAAGAGAACCGTCTGGGCCAAAGTTTTACAGAGTCGTGGAGAGATGGGGTATCCGTATATTTTCTTCACAGACAATGCAAACAACGGAGCTGCGGATGTATACAAGGACAAAGCGCTGCCGATTTATGCCAGCAATTTATGTACTGAAATAATGCTACCCTCAGATCACAACTGGTCTTTTGTATGTGTCTTGTCAAGTATTAATTTACTGCATTACGACAAATGGAAAGATACCGATGCAGTTGAAACCATGGTTTACTTTTTGGACGCCGTTATTACAGAGTTTTTAGAAAAACTGGAATCCTATAAAGACTCCCCTAATTTAGACGACCGCCAAACCTTTTTATTTATGGAACGCGCCTATAATTTTGCAAAGGAAAACAGAGCGCTTGGCATGGGCACCTTAGGCTGGCACTCTTTATTACAGTCCAAAATGCTGCCTTTTGACAGTCAAGAAGCAG
>ENA-UZWV01004071-UZWV01004071.1-metagenome-genome-assembly--contig:-Day-3-1m-contig-4071_pt1 | contig 14844 bp, 16 predicted proteins | sample MGYA00260342_ERZ794902 | MGnify/ENA metagenome assembly ERZ794902
AGAGTTATTATCTCCAAAATATAGAGGTTTTTTTAATTCAAAAAAGTTAATCAATACTTTTAAGGAGGAGATTATAACTATTAAAACACCTAACGAACCCTTTTTATTTGATCATTGCATATATGCTTTACAATTTGAGGATAAAGGTTTTTATAATTCAAATTATAGCCATCGAAGTAGCTATGATATTTACAAGCTTGATTGTAAAAAAAGTCTAACTATTAAAAACATTAGTAAAGACATCTTTATCAAATACTTTTTTTTAACCATCGCTAAATTTAAAATATTTGACATCCCTATGGCATCTTCCTTATCACGTAATTGTTTAGATAAATTATTGATTCAATTATTCAAAGTTTCAGTTCATATTGAAAATATTTACTTAAAAAATTTAATACTAATTCAACTATTCTTCAACAGTGAACTTAGAGGACGCGCTTTAACTAAAATAAGGATTCACTACCAACATAAAACTCTTATAAAGTACATATACAGATGGTTAAAAGCATAAAAGATTTTCCTTTTTCAATCGCTCAAAAAATTTCTGAAGAAGATTCTATTGTGTGGTTAAAAGAATCAAATAAATATATCATATTAAATTCTACTATTTTAGCCTTAATTAAAAAAAAATCAGCTTTATCCTCAAAAGACTTTATTGCCCTTATAATTGAATCTTTTCAAGTGAGTAGTTCTGAGGCGATAAGAATCAATAAAGATATTTCTGAATTATTGTTAGAAGCTAAAGAGGTTGACTTAAAAAAAGACACAAAACATCGAGATATAGTAAAATCTTGTGAACTAATTCAATATTATTCGTTTAACGATATCATCATCAAAGTATGCTTTGATACAGAGGAAACAAAATCATTAATCCATCAAAAATACAGTCATTTAGCTCTAGGAAATAAAAATATCTGTAACGTTGAATTCAAGATTTTCAATAGCGACAATACTCTATTTATTTTAAAGAACAATCAAGTTGTAGGCAGCTGGGATCGTGATCAATCACACGAGTTTCAAGGAAAATTCTCTATGGAATTAATTTGCTCATTTTACAATAAAACAGAACACGATTGGATGGGAGTATTTCACGCATCTACAATTTCTAAGAACAATCATTCAATTATGTTTACGGGGGATTCTGGGAATGGTAAAAGCACATTGATCTCCATATTAATGGCCAATGGCTTTAATGTAATTGCAGATGATTTCTCACCGATATTAAGATCGGATTTTAAAACCTACTGCTTTCCATCGGCAATTTCTATCAAAGAAAAATCATTTGATTTAATTGAGCAGTTACATCCAGAATTCAAAAGTTCTAATGAATATTATATTAATGAATTGAAAGGTACTGTTAAATATCTTCCACCAATATCAAAAGAAATTAGTGCAAATTGTAGCAGTGTGGTTTGGGTTCAGTACTCTGAAACTGCAAAAAACTCAATGAGAAAAATTAGTACACAAGAGGCTTTAAAAAAAATATTACCAGATGCTTGGATATCAAACAAAGAAGTTAATGCAAAAGCTTTTTTAAAATGGATAAAAAAAACAGCATTTTATGAATTAAATTATGCTGACAACGATAAATTAATTTCTATTATCAACAATTACTTTTTAAACTAAAAAAGGCTAGATAGTTTTGAAACCTACACATAGAGTCAATAATATTAAACTAGAAATTTATAGTTTATCAAAAAGAGATACAAAGTAACTTTTTATAATGCTGATATAATGAAATAATACCGGTTGCTCGAGAGGTTGCTCAGCAGGTTTAAATCCTTGTTATTTCCTTTGATTTCTCTTTACTATTTTATTATAATTTAGTCATTACACTGTTGATTTTCATTGACTTATAGAAAAACGAATAAAATGAGGTAAAACCAAAAACTTCCTGGAGGTACCACAAANNAACTCATTTATAAACAATGAATTACGGGTTTTTTGTTTTTTAAGATTGCTCGAGAGGTTGCTCGGGAGGTATAAAAAGATAACTGAAAACTGGTTATATTGTATTCTAAAAGTTAAGTTATTAATGACTTAAGTAACCTATGAAACATCGAATAAAACATTGTGAAGTTTGTAAAGTAGATTTCTCTACCATGTATAGCATACAACACAAAAACCCAAAGGAATGGGTCTTTGTTTGTAAAAGGTTAATTATTTCTTTAATTATGATGGTATATATATTTTACTTTTTTGTGGTTTCAATCATAAATTCATAATCCGAGTTCTCGTAACTTCTAATAAAGTCAATCATAACCAGTCTCATAATTTTTAATTAACCGAATATTATATTTTTCTAGCTGTGTCAGTTTTGAATCAACATTGTTAAGTTTTGGTTTATACCATCCTTCATTTTTAAAATAATTATTCATTTTTCCACCCTCTTGAAAAATAAATCCATATCTAGCAAATATTTCATTTCTCATAATTTTTAGATCATCTTTTGATAAACCATTTAATTCACTATCATTCAAAAAATAATTAGAAGCTTTTGTGTATTTTCCATCAAGATCATTTCTAATCAAACTAACTCTATCATAAAAAATATATCCTTTTTGTTTATTACTTAACTCAACTAGCCACCATCTATTACTATTTAGATAAACATTAAAAATTTCGTTTGTTTTCAATTTATAAATGACTGGATTATTAGTTCCCATTCCTGAGCGAACATTAGTTGTTCCATTTGGATCAGTAATAATTGCAAGTTGAATATTTTTAGATTCAGGGGTATTTTCATCTGTTTCTTCCTCATCGATTTCAGTTGATTCAATGACTGTTTCTTCAATTTCTTCTTCATCTTCAACAACTTTAATAATTTCGGGTGTTGGAGGTGGAGGTGGAATTACTTTTTCAACCTCGTCAGGTATTCTTATCTTGCTAGATGGATTAGTTGAAGTATTACTATTAACAGGATTAGAATTGCTTTTACTCTTAATAGGACTTATTTTATATTCTTGTACTTTTTCAATATCAGCCAAAGTAAGAATGTCTTCATAATACAAAGTAATTACATTATTCCCATCTACTTTAAAGTCAAATAATGAAATAACGGCACGAAAACCGTTTTTCTCCCATTTGGGTGATCCATCTTTGTTTTTACCGATTAAGTCACGGTCTGCGACATATAGAAACCCATACTTTGTATTGTATACAGAATCAAGTTTAAAACCAGGTGAAGCTTCAATCCGACCCTGGTAATAAAAATTGCCAATCCCTTTCTCTGCCTGATCCTCATAGAAATTAATTCTCATTCCTCTTCCTCTATTTCTCCAAAGACTTGAAACCCCCAACCCCCATTTGTCATCACAAGCATTAATATTGGTCCAAAATATTCCGTTAGGTCCGTTAGTAATTTTACCACTATAACTGCTACTACACCGTCTATTAAAAATAGGTGATAAATTATCGTTGATTATTTTAAATCCATTATTTTTTAAATAATATTCTGTGGAGAATTTCCTATTTACTTTTAAAATATGTGCTTTCCTCAAGTCAGTTAATAATTTTTCTGGAGTAATTTCATCTATTCCATTATAAATGGCAAAATTTAAAACTGAATGCTTAGTGTAAAGTATTAAGTCAATAATTGAAACGACTGATAACTTGGATCTAAAATGATAAATTGGATTAATTGTTTTATCATTATATTCTATTTTGTAAGTACCACGACCTTTTTTGTTTAATTTTTTGAACTCTTTATTAATTTTGTTAATATCATCAGATTCAAATAAAACCTTAGTCTCACCTGTATAATAATAATTTTTTTTATTTTCATGCACTCTGTAACTTAAGTTAGTGTTGCTCGCTGCTAAAGATCTTAAAAATTTTATGTCTTTTGTTCTGCCGGCAATTTTAGATTTACCTAATGCTATTTTATACGTTTTTTTTCCTAATTGATTATATTGGGATACTTCGTCTTTCGACATGGCTATAGCCTTTATAGAACTCAAAAAATATTGATTAAACTGTTCTATGTTTTTATTGAATTTTACATTTATATTTATTGGAACTGCCCAAATATTATTATCGTTATTTTGTTGTTTCGGTACTCCGCGAACAATAGAAAAATCAAAAGACAAATCCAATATTTCTTTGCAAGTACCAACTATATTTCCAATTGATTTGATTTCGTTTTGCTCATTTAACATTTGCTGTTTTACATTCGCGGCCAAAATACTTCCTTTAAATTCTACCTTTTCACCTTTACTTTCAATAAAAGAAGTTAGTCTTGAAACAGAAACAGTTGCCTTTAATGTTGTAGCAAAATCACCATTGGGAATTTGTACTTCAGAGATAATTTCAAATTCTTGAATATTTCCATTTGAAACCGATACAATTTCATCTTTAACTAACTCATCATTTAGAATTTCTGTATTTGATGAAATAAAAGTTCCAAAAGTCTGTTCAATTGCATTTCTTAAAGCATTTTGTTTTGCCTCGTCTTGAGTTTTTCCCTGTCCGCTTACAGTCAATGTTACGGTTTTATCTTCTTGTGCTAATGACGTATTTGCCATTAAGGTGATGATACCCAATAATAAAGCTATTTTCTTCATAATTATCTTCAATATATATTATTATAATTAATTGTTTTCGGTTGATTCTTTGCGTATTCTTAGGCAAATTCGCGATATGCTAAAGGGTCATTTGAGAAATAAACTCGGCTACCTCTTCCACACATTGTCTTGATGAATTTGCCACGAGGGGTATTAATCCAGGTTTATTTCTATCATCAACTGGACCATATAATTCACTAAATATTTTTTTTATTCAGAAATGACTTGATCATACTTTTGATTTGAAGATGTTCTATTGATTATTTTAAAATAATATAAACCGAATCCCTAAATACCTTATCTCCTAAAAATTCAAAAAATTTAGACCCCTCTTCTTGTGAGGTAATCGAATGTATATATTCTACCTTAACCTTCATTGTATCTCCGACCATTTCTTTTATTGGTGCAATGACAGCATTAAAAACACCAGTTTGAGAATCTGTATATCCACTTTCGTTAACAGTAGGAACCAAAACATCTCTCCAATTAACAAGTGGAGGTAAATTAACATAAACTAATTCTCCTGTTAGTAAATTTAGATAAGTGTAAGTAATATTTGCGACTGTTTGTCCTTCTAATAACCACCAGTAAAGATTACTTTCCCAATTTACTTTTTTAGGTCCTGGTCCACTCCATAAAGTTTCCCATACTGGATTTCCATTTCTAAGAAGACGTCCTGATATTCTTTGAACAGTTTGGTTTTTATTTTGATCGAAAATCATCTCATAATAACCATCAGAATTTCTGGACAATTGAAATTGAGAATCATCATTGAGTCCCTCCAAAAACTCAATGGTGATTCCGTCTCCTTCATCTATTATAATCTCCTCTTTTTCGCAAGAGGAAAAAAAGAAAATTATGAGTAATAAATAAACTGTTTTAAATTTCATTTTTAATTTTCATAAGGTGTAATAATAAAATTTGAGATTTTTTCTAATTCTGACAATGTAAATTTTAATGAAAATTCGATCTTTGCTAATTTTGAGTTTATTTTTGAAATTGACTTCAATTTCAAACCAGGAGCACTAACGAATGAGAAGAAGGTTGGATAATGATCGGTATAATCATAAACATCCATGTAATTACTTCTTCTACTTGCATGATTAACAGATTGATGTATACTATTATTCTGAGGATCTCCTGTACATCCGGGGCAATTACGGTATTTCATCCTAGGACTATTTATATAACCTCGTGTTCTTGTTTTAGTCCTATCTTTTCGAAAATTTCTAACAAAGTTCGTCCCCTCTGCCTCAATGATAAAGTTATATGATGCATTATAAAGATTCATCAACATATTACCTAGAATATTTCCAGCATTAGACCTATTTCTTAGATGAATTGTTTTTGAACTCAATTTAATTGGCCAAGTTGGTTTATTTAAAGATTTATAATTCTTGATATCGGACTTAGAGAGGGAAATTCCTAGAAGAGTATTTTCTAAATAATTTAGGGCACTAATAATATTATTATTTGTAGTAACCATGACAGTCATTGGGAAATCCCATTTATTATCATCTGTACTTATTGGATTTCCAACTGTTATTTCATAGTTAAAAGATTTATAAATTAATTCACCAACTACAAACAACATATTATCTATAACTGTAGATTCATTTTTTTCGTTTAACTGTTGCTGTTTTATGTTAAGAGAAAAGAGGGATCCTTTAAACTCTGCATTCACCCCTTTACTTTCAACAAAAGAGGTTAATTTAGAAACAGATACCGTAGCGATTAATGTGGTTGAATATTTTCCTTCTGATATTTTTACCTCAGAAATTATTTCAAATTTTTTAATATTACCATTTGAAACAGAAACTAATTCATCATTCACTAATTCATCATTTAATATTTCAGTTTTAGAAGAAATAAATGTACCAAAAGTTTGTTCAATTGCATTTCTGAGAGCATTTTGTTTGGATTCACTAAGTGTAGATCCTTGAGCACTTACAGTTAATGTAACTGTTTTATCTTCACTAGCATTAATTATTAAACTGAAAAATAATGCAATTAATAATGATGTGATTTTTTTCATAATTAGATAAAATAAATGTTTCAATAAGATGTTTTAAAATTTAAAATACGAATTGAGACTGAAAGAAGAATTTAATTAAAATTCTTCACCCTCAATGTCTTTGGAAACCTTAAATTCACTTTTAGTAGTTCCTGTTTTATTAGTTGTTGATTTAGTGATTACCATTCCTGCAGTTTTAATTGTTATTATATTTTCTTGTGAATAAGGAAACGATGTTATTAATAAATAGAAATATTAATTTTTTCTAATTTAAATTATTTACTTTAAATTCTTGAATGTTTTCAAGTTCAGAAAGAGTAAGTTTCAGACTTATCACATGATACGAAGAATTATTGCTACCTTGAAGTGAAATACCGGGGATTAAATTTGTAAAAAATAAAGTATTTTTAATTGGTCCATCTTTACTAAAAATGGTGGTTGCAACTCCTTTACGATATGACGAAAAATGAAAATTTAACCTCTCTAAGTATGAATTATTTCCATTACTATATCTCCTCTTACGATAGTCATTGAAATTTATTTTTGTGCTGCCCCAATCATTATATGCTGAAGGTAGGCCAAATTTGGATGGCGTGTAGTAATCTATATTTTCACTTGATTTTTGATCGTTCAATAGTTTTGTCTTGTAAAGAGATCTAGTTTCTTCAGAAATAATATCAAAATCAAGAAATTGGTATAAAGGACTCCAACTTGAGTCACCAAATTCTAAACTATAACCAAATATATGATCTTGAATTTCTTGTAGGAAAAGATCTATTTTTGTTAAACTTTTAATACTTCTTAAAGTTAAATAGTCATGGTTTCTTAAAAACCTACTAATATGTGATCCAATTCCAAAAGGGGTTAGAGTTTCATATTTATATTGCTCTAGAGTTTTATATTTAAAACCTTGGTTTGAAGTACTCATGTCTGAATAACCATCCCAAACTCCATTTGTCGAAATAGGATATTTTACGTAGGAAAATTTTTTATCTCTATTATTCTTAAGACTTATTATTTTAGTATTATCGTTAATTTTATATACATGCCAATTACTGTCAAAATAAGACTCATTTCCCTTTGTTGCACCTTTTGAAATTATTTGAATATTGTGAGATGAAACTTCTTTAAAATGTTTTAAATTCTCAATAAGCAATTCTTTTGTTTTTCCTCTTACATTTTTTTTACCATTAGTTTTGTAATCAAGATTGTTAAAATCAAAACCAGAAATATGATATTTATACATACCAAGAGCTTGTTCTAGCTTTCTAGGTTTAATAGGAATAAATTCTTTAAGTAATTCAGTTGTTGGATAATTAATATTTTCTTCCTCAAAAGCTATAAAATGATACACATCTTTTTTTAATTTTGAATATTCCTCAATTTCTATATTACTCATTGATAAGCTTCTGAGTGTCTCTAACATAAAATTCTTGAAAGAATTATAATTCTTGTTTGGATAAGAAGAAACTTTAACAATTATATTGTACAATTCCTCTCCCTCATTGCCCTTAAAGTCAGTTTTCAATACAGGTTCGCTTGTTTCAACAATTTTAAAATCAATGCTTTTTATTATCAATTCTCTTAGAGCTACAATCATATTTTCGATTGCTTTTGTTTCTGATTGCTCATTTAATTTTTGCAACTTAATTTTCATACCAAAACTTTCACCTGAAAAAGATATTTCATGACCTTTGTTTTGCATATAAGTAGTCAATGATGTTAAAGAAACAGTTGATCTGACTGAAACTGCATAAAGATCATTTAATAATTGTGATTCAGAAATCACATCGTAGTTGAGTATATTTCCTGAGCTGACAGAAACAATTTCATCTTTAACTATTTCATCATTCATGATTTTTGTATTTGATGATATAAATGCTCCAAAAGATTGTTCTAAAGCGTCTCTAAGAGCAAACTTAATAGCTTCACTCCTAGATTTTCCATTAGATGATGTGACTAATTCTACAGTATTTTTGCTATCGGATTCCTCATTAGATGACGTTACTAATTCTACAGTATTTTTGTTAGGAGATTGTGTGTTGTTATTTTTTGGATTAGTTGTTATAATTTCATTTTCAGGAATCCTTATCTTTAAATCTGCAATAGTTTTATTAACACTTTTTAAAGCTTTTTCTTTCTGTTTTAAACTTAAACCTTTAATATCAAATTTTAAATATATTTCTTTATAGCGATTATAGTTTTCAAGTGCTTTAGAATAATTTTCGAGTATAATATGAGAATTTGCCACCAGGGGTATTAATCCCAGTTTATTTCTATCATCGACTGGACCATATACTTCACTAAATATTTTTTTTGATTCAGAAATGACTTGATCATACTTTTGATTTAGATATAAGTCATTTATTTCTGAAATTTTTGAAACCAATTTATTTTCTTGACAAAAAGAATTTAGAGTTATAAGTAAAATTAAAAATGATGTGATCTTTTTCATTATGAAATAAATTAATTGAATAAGGTTTTTTAAAATTTTAAATATAGATTATTAGTGAAAAAGGACTTAAATTAAAATTCTTCACCCTCAATGTCTTTGGAAACCTTAAATTCACTTTTAGTAGTTCCTGTTTTATTAGTTGTTGATTTAGTATTATTGAAATTAATATTATTACTTTCTGTTAATATAACAACAGTGCCCACTACCATTGAATTTGAAACAGGATGAGTTCCATTCCAATCTTTAATATTCATTGTATTCATTTTAACACTACTTCGTTTGGATTGAATTAGTTCTGAAAAATTATCTTCAGTGTAGAGTGACTGTTCGCCGTCTTGGAATTCAGTTATCTTTTCTACGGACTCACTAATTTCTTTTCCAACTAAATCTTCTGATAATAAATTTTTTATATTTTCAACAGCTTGTAACCTTGCTTTTCTTCGTCCAATATTAATATAGTTAGATTGTCTTGATTCAGACTTCTGAACAGAAGATTGTCCGAAACCTAAGACAAATCTATTTCCTTTTTCATCTTTAAAGAATTGAGCCCCTAATTTTGAAATTAAATCATCAGAAGACATTGATCTAACATTGTTTACAACATTAGAATTTATAGTTTCAGTTGAAGCTCCTAAATTCTTAATATTAGATGCTTCTGATTGTTGTTCTGGAGAGTATTTTACACAAACAGCAACTTCATAATCATTGCTACCAACTTCTCCTTCAGCTATTTTTATTACCGAGACTCCTTTAATCATAGATCCTACATATGAACTAACGTAGTTATAAAAATTCTCATTGTATCTCTTCTCTTTTTGACTTTGATTAAGAGAGGATATCTCTCCATCACTTACTCCTAATTCAGATAGTGCTTTATCTATAGATTTATCAGCTAATGTAGCTAACTTTTCAATAAACGAGGCCTTTTTTGCCAGATCTGGATCATTTCCTTGTATGTTTTTTGATACTAAAGAGCTACTACGTTCACTTGTAAGTACTTCTCCAGACAATTTCAGTATTTGAATTTTAGCTCTAAGCTCAGCCTTTGCAAAGGCAATATTTCTTGAAGTAATAAATCCACTTCTATTAACTGGAACACCTGTAGATGATGTTCCAATCATATAAACACTACCATCAGAATTTACGGTACCTAATGACTTCCCTTGACTTTGAAGTTTTGACTGTATTGTTTCAGTCAATTTATCTGATGGAAGATCTATTATAACAGAATTATCCATACTAAGATCTTCAGAAATATTAAAATGTAACTTTGTACTTGAATTATTAGAATTACTTGATAAATCTGTGTCTTCTTTCTCTTCTACTATTGTGTTTGCGTTTGAATCTTTTTTTTGGGAATCATTATTGCCACAAGAATTTAATGTTAAAACTGTGATTATTAGAAATATTGACTTTTTCATTATTTTAATTTTTGAATTATTATATAAACATAATTTGATCCATCTGTGCTTTTAAATGCTAATAATGTTTCCATACCATTTACAAAACCAGAAGCATTTTCTTTAATAACATCTAGATATGAAGAAACATAACTAGAGCTATTGTTTGTTGTAATTTCTTTTTCTGTCATAGTAGTTTCAGTTGTAATCTTAGTTCCACTAAACAACTGTAAAACTTGTCTACGAGCTTTTACACTAGACACCCTATTCATTATTGATAAATTTTTTGAGGTTGTACCAGTTATTCCAATACCTAAGAGAAATTTACACTTATCTATTGTTATATATTCTGTTCCCTCTATTGGATTTAAAGAGTATTTTGATTTAACATAATCTTTAAGTTTTGTAGATTTTACTAACTCACAATTATCTTGTGAATAAATTTGAAGTGATAATAAAATTGTGAAATAAAATAATATGTTTTTCATGATTTTTAGTATTTATTGGTATTATTTGAAATACCAACCTATTTACCCACAGGATAATATCCATTTAGATAGTATACATAGACCTTCCCCATAGAAATATATCCAACTTTATTTATACCATATTCATCCAATAAATTAGATCCATTAGTTTTACCCTTTTTTGACGTTGTTGAATTATTATCATTTATTATATACATCCACGAATCTTTATTGACGACTACCTTACCTGTTATACTTGAGTTCCAACGGGAAAAATCCGAATACATTCCATAAATGGAAGATTCATTAATTTTCGAATCTGATGATTCATCTGTTTTTGCAAATATTGCACCAATAAGAAATATTGAAGTAACAATAACTTTGGTTTTTTTATTCCAATCAGAATGTTTCCACATTAGATATAATCCAATAGGAAAAAATAATATGAGTAATAATATTATTCCTTGTTTTTTTTGAAACCATTTTAAATTTTTAGTCATTTTTTTTTTAATTTAGAGAAGTTATATTTAATATTGAGGTATTATTGTTTTGATGATTCAATCATACTTTTAAGCTTTTGAAAATCATCTATTAAAGATTTTTCTTCAAAATAAAATTTTGACTGTATTTGCCATTTTGAGGATCCGCTTCCAAAAACCATTACAGTTATAGAATTTGGGCTGTTTTCATAAACTTTTATGTTTCCAATACACCCAGTTGTACCTTTGAGAGATGTTGGGTTTTCTTTAAATCCTATTCCATAATATTTAATTCCATCATCACTCGTTTTCTCATAAACCCATGTTTTTTCATTGAATGATAAGTAAAATGTATCTTCCCAAGTATCGTATCTTGTGTATATTGATCCAGTTGTGTTTTTTGTTTTAATTATTATTAATTCTTTTTCTTTATCAAAACTAATCTTTACTTCAGAAGGACCGCTTAAATTACCACTCCAATTGCTACCAACAGTAGTCATAGATTTAAATTTTCCGGATGAATCTTTGTTATGTAGAGAAATATCTTCCGGTGTATCATTGTTAACCATCATTGATTCAACAGGTTTTAATGGTTTTTTTTGTTCAATAATTTGGACATACTCATTAAAAAGTGGTGAATAATTATCTGTTTTCGAAAATATTGCACCAATAAGAAATATTGAAGTAACAATAACTTTGGTTTTTTTATTCCAATCAGAATGTTTCCACATTAGATATAATCCAATAGGAAAAAATAATATGATTAAAATTATTATATATTGTTTTTTTTGAAACCATTTTAAATTTTCAATCTTCATTTTTTTTAATTTTATGATGTTATAAAATTATGTTTCTTTATGTAATTAATTCTGTCGTCTAAATCTGGATGTGTTTGAAAAAAGTAAATCTTTTTTGAATTTGATATCTTTGAAAAAACGATAGAATCTCTTTTATTTTCCTTGGGAAGTATTTGATTTGCAGATTTCTTTAAGGACTCAAGTGATGATATCATTTTATCTTTACCTACCAAACCAGAAGAATATATATCAGCTGCGTATTCTCTTTTTCTAGAAAACCAACTAATTAACATGTATGCAAAAATCATGAAAACTACCTCTAAGATCCATACAAGAATCCAGTACCCCCATATACTAAGCCCTCCAAAACCACTATCCTCATCATCCAAATAATTATCAATCACTGTAGCTAAAGCTCTAGCGGCAAACATAACAAACGCATTCATTAATCCTTGTAGTAAAGTCATTGTTATCATATCTCCAGAGACAATATGGCCTATTTCATGAGCTATAACACCTTCAATTTCTTCCTCATTCATGTGTTCTAGAAGACCGGTCGAGAATGCTATTAAAGATTTACTTTTGGAAGGACCTGTGGCGAATGCGTTTATTTCATCACTCTCATAAAGTGCAATTTCAGTAGAATTTAATCCTACTTTTTTAAACAATTCTGATGTTTTTTTAAACAAAAACAATTGTTTTTTAGAAAGATTCTCAGTATTCTCATTTATGACAACTACACCATAAAATTTCTTGGCGAACCAAATACTCAATTGTAGATTTATTAGTGATCCTCCCATACCAAAAATCAAACAGATAAAGAATAATCCTAACCAAGTATCCGAATCTATACCTAATATAGCCATTATAATAGATAATATCAAGATGATTAAGAGGTTAGTTCCGAATAGTAATAAATATCTGTTCATATATTTTTATGTTATTAAGTATTTGTTTGTATTTAATGAAAAAGAAACATGTGCACTTATATAATTTATCTATGGATGATATGCACACACCTATTAATTGTCTTTTTTGAGTTTTTTACTGATGTATTATTAATTTGTCTGTATTTTTCAAGATTTTAAAATAGAAATATTGATTTTAACTTGATAAGAGTAATCAAATTATAAATTTATTTCTTCTTCAATATCGTTACTCCAATTCCAATCATTATCCAAGCTCCATACATCGTTATAATGTTCGAATCGTTAAAGACAAGCTCTAACCAACCTGTATCACCCCCTAAATAGTACAAGGCTAGATCTAAAACACCAGCTATAATTAGAATAACGGATATAATTTTTTTTGAGTTTTTCATAATTTATTATATTTTTAATATGATTATTTAAAGTTATGGTTGTAGTAATTATAAATATCTGTATTTGATAATCATAACTATTTTATTTACCACCATCTGAATACCCCTTACAAAAACATTCTCTATTGGTTGAAGAGTACATTTCATTGTAAACTACATAACATGGATATCTTTTACCAGTGACCGAACTGCCTGCTTTGTCATTTTTTCCTGCTTGTAACCCTTTATTATAGCTTGACATATCTGAACATTTATTTTTTTTCGATGAATTATTGTCACAAGAAAAAATGAATAATGATATTAATAATGGTATGCCGAATTTAATTTTCATGATAGTTTGTTTTATGGTTAAATTATTTGTTGTTTATTATTTAATTGTATTGTTATTTACATTTGTAATAATCATTTTTCATTTGATTTGTTGATGGTTCAGTTGTTCCGTATTTGTCTTTAAAAACTTGTTCACATCCGCTTGGTAAATCTCCACCAGTAGTTAAGCAATCACAGAGAGTAGGAGAACCACCACATGAGGTTAAAAATCCTGTCATAAGTAAAAAAATAAATACATGGGTTAATTTGATTGATTTTGATTTCATATTAGTTGAATTTTGGTTATTAATTTACATTTCGTTTTTTTTTGAAAAAGATTACAGTTTGAAAATTTGTAGTTAATATTTGTGCACATTAATATTAAATTATATTTATGTTTTAAGAAAAATATATTAGGTGTATTGTAATACACCTAATATTTTATAGTATATTATGAATTTTACCGAAAACAATATTGGTAATAAAACTAAAAAAGATATTTCACAGCAAAATAACATTTAGATGAGGCTAAAAATAATACTATTATCAATTATATTTCTTGTAGTTAATATTGTATCAGGTCAGGAAATTAAGCTTCCCAAGAACGTAATCAAAACTTTTAATGATTCACAAATTATATACTTCTTTACTAAGAATACATTTTATGAAATTGATGTCTCAACATACAACTTATCAGAACCCAAAGTATTTCAGAATAATGGATATAACATTGCTAATTATGAAGCAATTAAAATTAAAGACACCTTCTATTTTATTCAAAATACAGGAGGATTAGTTTTAAAATTAAAAAATAATGTACTAGAAAGAATTGACAATTCTTTTGATCATAAAATGCAAATTAATAGTTCAATATTTAAATATAATAACCAGATATACAGATATGGTGGCTATGGATATTTTAGCGCTAGAGACTTCATGGTTAAATTTGATTTTGGAACACGGGAATGGGAGTCAATAAAAGTTAATGATGATAAATATCCAATTGGTCGTTATGATAATTTTTATACTCTTAATGACCA
>ENA-UZWV01005894-UZWV01005894.1-metagenome-genome-assembly--contig:-Day-3-1m-contig-5894_pt1 | contig 14837 bp, 9 predicted proteins | sample MGYA00260342_ERZ794902 | MGnify/ENA metagenome assembly ERZ794902
TTATGGGTGCAATGGCTTTATTAAGACAACTCAATCATGATGCAGAATGGTACAGAAATGGAAACATTAAAAGTAAAGACCGATCCATAGAAGCTTTTAATATTAATAAAAATAAAGTTCAGGTTTTTGAAGCTGGAAGTAGAGCCAATGCTCTCAGAGCTGATGCAGTAGGTGATGAATTTGGAGTTCAGTATGTAATTTTAGGAGGTGGTGACGAGTATGAGCGTATTAACGATATTAAAGAAACAAAAGCAACATTTATCCTTCCTTTAGACTTCCCAAAAGCCTATGATGTTGAAGATACTTTCTTAACAAATTCGTTAGAGCTTGAAGCCATGAAAGAATGGAACCAACGTCCTGGAAATCCTTCAAATTTATATCAATCTGGAGTCTCTTTTACATTTACAACAAAAGGATTAAAATCCATAAAGGACTTTAAAACCAACCTCTTGAAATCCATCAAATATGGATTGAATAAGACCGCTGCTTTGGAAGCATTAACCACACAGCCTTCAAAAATTTTAGGAAATCCAAAACTTGGTAATTTAAATGTTGATAGTTATGCAAATTTCTTAATTACGTCAGGGGATATATTTAAAGCTGAAACTACCCTATATGAAAATTGGGTTAATGGTTCGAGAACGATCATTACCCCTATTTCAAATACTGATATTAGAGGTGAGTACCGTTTTACAATAAATAAAGACTCTTATAAGCTAAAAATCAGTGGTACATTACTTAAACTTAAATCCGAAGTGACATCAGACTCATTAAAATTAAGTAGTAGATTGAACTATAAGAATGATTGGATGAATCTAGTGTTTTCATCCAAAGACACAACGAATCAAGAATTTATAAGAATGGATTCTAAAATCTTATCAACTGTAGAGTTAATAAAAGGAAAAGTAACCTTAGCAGACGGTTCTATCTCTTCGTTAGAACTTGAAAAAGTAGTAGACAAACCCAAAACATTAAAACCAAAAAAGAAAAAAGAGCTTACTACTCCGTTTATAACCCCTGTTAGTTATCCAAATGGTGCCTATGGATTTTTAAAAATCCCTGATGCAAAGACTGTTTTGTTTAAAAATGCAACAGTTTGGACTAATGAAGATGAAGGAATTCTAGAGGCTACAGATGTACTGGTGCAAAACGGTTTAATTTCAAAAATTGGCAAGAATCTTAAAAGTAAAAAAGCAATAATAATTGATGCAACAGGTAAGCATTTAACAACTGGAATTGTAGATGAACATTCGCACATAGCGGCCGCTAGTATTAATGAAGGGGGACAAAATTCTTCTGCAGAAGTTAGTATTGAAGACGTAATTGATGCAGATGATATTGATATTTATCGAAATTTAGCAGGTGGTGTTACTTCAATTCAAATATTACATGGTTCTGCCAATCCAGTAGGTGGTCGCTCCGCTATTATTAAGTTAAAATGGGGGTCTTCAGCCAAAGAATTAATTTATAATGATAGTCCCAAATTTATAAAGTTTGCTTTGGGAGAAAATGTAAAACAGTCTAATTGGGGCAGTTTCAGCAGGTTTCCACAAACACGAATGGGAGTTGAACAACTATACATTGATTATTTCACTAGAGCTAAAGCATATGATACCAAACAAAAAAGCGGAAAACCATATCGCAAGGATGTTGAAATGGAGGTACTTGCTCAGATTCTTAACAAAGAACGCTTTATTAGCTGCCACTCCTATGTTCAAAGCGAAATTAATATGCTAATGAAGGTAGCTGAAAAATTTAATTTCAACATCAATACCTTCACACACATTTTAGAAGGATACAAATTAGCCGACAAAATGAAAGCTCACGGAGTTGGCGCTTCGACTTTTAGTGATTGGTGGGCGTATAAATTTGAAGTAAATGATGCAATTCCTTACAATGCCTCTATATTAAATGCTATGGGTGTTGTAACAGCTATTAATAGTGATGATGCTGAAATGTCTCGACGTCTTAACCAAGAAGCTGCGAAAGCCATAAAATATGGGGGTACGACAGAACAAGATGCTTGGAAAATGGTCACTCTTAACCCTGCAAAACTACTTCATATAGACCATAGAGTGGGAAGTATTAAAGTTGGAAAAGATGCCGATCTTGTGTTGTGGAGCCATCATCCGTTATCAATTTATGCAAAAGCTGAAAAAACATTGATTGAAGGCGTGACTTATTTTGATAGTGTAAGGGATCAAAAAATGAGAACTTCTATTCAGTCGGAAAGAAACACACTCATTGATATGATGTTAAAAGAAAAAAATAAAGGCATGAAAACACAGCCAATTAAGAAAAAAGATAAGCGGTTACTTCACTGTGACTCTGTGGATTTAAATCAACTATAAACGCAACAACTATGAAACTTATAAAATTAATATCAATTGTAACTGTTTGTGTTACCACATTAAATGCACAACAAACTCCAGGCAATCAACAATCAAAATCAGTTGCTATTATCGGAGCAACAGCACATATTGGAAATGGAGAAATAATAGAAAATAGTATCGTTGTTTTTGACAGTGGAATTATTCAAAATATTTCTACATATAATGGAGGTGAAGACATATCAAAGATGGATGTTATTAAGGCCTCAGGTCAGCATATCTATCCTGGGTTTATTGTTCCTAATTCCACACTAGGATTGATCGAAATTGATGCAGTAAGAGCATCTGACGACAATGAAGAAATCGGAACATGGAACCCACACATTCGGAGTCTAATTGCTTATAATGCAGAATCCAAAGTTGTAGAAAGTATGCGCCCTAACGGCGTACTTTTAGCACAAATAACTCCCCGAGGTGGACGTATCTCAGGAACATCATCTGTTGTACAATTAGACGCTTGGAACTGGGAAGATGCAGTAGTTAAACAAGATGGTGGTATTCATCTAAATTGGCCAAACACATTATCTCGTGGACGTTGGTGGCTTGGAGAAGGTTCAGAGCTAAAAATTAATCCAAAATACAGCAGTCAAATTTTAGAAATAGAAACTTATTTTAAGCATTCAAAAGCAATTTTAAATAGCAATAAAGGATCACTAAACCTTCCCATGTTTGCTATGAAAGGTTTATTTGACAACTCCAAAACACTTTTTGTTCATGTGAATGATGAAAAAGGAATCATAGATGCCGTCGAATTTTCAAAAAAACAGGGCATTACAAAAATTGTGATCGTTGGAGGCTACGAAACATACAAACTAGCAGCATATTTGAAAGAAAGTAATGTATCTGTTCTTCTGCAGCGCGTACATTCAAGACCAAGCAACGACGATCATGATTATGACCTTCCATTTAAAATGGCAAAAATACTGGTTGATGAAGGCGTTACTGTAGCCTTGGAAACTAGCGGAGATATGGAGCGCATGAACTCTAGAAATTTACCCTTTTATGCTGGTACAACAGTAGCGCATGGACTTTCAAAAGAGCAAGCGCTTCAATTAATTTCTTTAAATACTGCAAAAATATTAGGAATTGATTCTAAATATGGTTCTTTAGAAATTGGAAAAAGCGCTACTTTATTTGTAAGTAAAGGTGATGCATTAGATATGAGAACAAACCAGCTAACAAATGCATTTGTTGACGGACGAAAAATAAGTTTAGAAAGTCATCAAACTGAATTATGGAAACGCTACTCAAAAAAATACAGCATTAACTAAATAATAAAATTATACATCTAATTAAATGCTATGCTAAAAAAAATAAGTAGTGTTCAAAACCCTTTTGTAAAACAATTAGTCCAGCTTAAAGAAAAATCTAAATTAAGAAAACAAACTGGCTTGTTTATTATTGAAGGTAAACGTGAAATTTTGTTAGCTATAAAAGGATGTTATAAACTAGAATCACTTTACTACTGCACGGACTTATTTTCTGCTGCTGAGGCAGCAGCCCTTATAAGCTATGCAACAAATATTATTGAAATTTCAAAGGCAGTGTATGAAAAGGTGGCTCATAGAGATTCAACTGAAGGAGTAATTGCAGTTGCAAAGGCCAATAAACTTAGTTTAAGCAACTTAAAAATAACATCTGAAAATCCTCTAATATTAGTTGCTGAATCTCCTGAAAAACCAGGGAATATTGGAGCATTATTACGAACCGCTGATGCTGCAAATATTGATGCTGTAATCATTGCCAATCCGTTAACAGATATTTATAATCCAAATATTATTAGATCGAGTGTTGGCGGAGTCTTTACAGTGCCTATTTCTACTGGTACAACTAACGAGGTAATTCAATACTTAAAAAGTAACAATATTGCTATTTATACTGCTATACTTCAAGAATCAGTTCCGTATGATTCTATAAATTTTAGAACACCATCAGCCATAGTCATAGGAACTGAATCAACTGGACTTTCTAAAAAGTGGCGTCAAAGCTCTACAGCAAAAATTCAAATACCTATGCAGGGAGAGTCAGATTCTATGAACTTATCAGTAGCCGCTGGAATTCTTATATTTGAAGCAAAAAGACAGCGTAAATTTATCTAAAAATAAGTTACAAAAACTGTTAAAATATTTTAAGTAAAAACTAAGTATAGTTATTGCGTGTTTCGTTCGTTTGTATTAATTTTAGATAATGACAGAAGATGAAATTATAAATGAAAACAATGCTATAGCGCGGGAGTACAAGGAACTTCTGAAAATTAGTTATCGTACTTTGTCTACAAATGATAAAAAGTTAATAAGAAAAGCATTTGAAGTCTCTGTTGAAGCCCATTCAGATCAACGCAGAAAATCTGGGGAAGCTTATGTGTTTCACCCGATAGCTGTAGCGAAAATAGTAGCTGCTGAGATTGGACTAGACGCAAGTTCTATTGCAGCCGCATTACTTCACGATGTGGTAGAAGATTGTCAGCGATACAAGATAGAAGATATTGAACAACTATTTGGGGAATCTGTAGCAAAAATAGTTGATGGTTTGACTAAAATATCAAACATTAAAAAAGACATGAATGTATCAATGCAGGCTGAGAATTTCAGGCGTATGCTTCTTACATTACATGATGATATCCGAGTAATCATTATAAAAATTGCTGATCGACTGCACAATATGCAAACAATACAGTCAATGAGCGAGGAGAAGCAACTAAAAATTGCTTCTGAGACTCTATATATTTATGCTCCACTTGCTCACAAGATAGGACTATATAATATTAAAACAGAACTAGAAGACTTATCGCTGAAATATACAGAACCTAATGTATATAATGATATAATTGATAAATTGAAAGATAGTAAAGAAGAACAAGATTTATATATAAAAGAATTTAGTAAAATTTTAAAAAAAGCCTTGAACGGAGAACAAATCAAGGCCGAAATAAAAGGACGACCAAAGTCAATTTTTTCAATAAGAAGAAAGATTAGAGACCAAGGAGTTTCATTTGATGAAGTATATGACAAGTTTGCAGTAAGAATTATTTACAAATCTGAACTAAAAGATGAAAAATTTATAGCTTGGAAAGTATATTCTATTGTTACTGAATACTTTAGACCAAATCCGATTCGCTTAAGAGACTGGATTTCTGCTCCTAAATCCACTGGTTACGAAGCATTACATATTACTGTAATGGGCCCAAAAGGGCGATGGGTAGAAGTTCAAATAAGAAGTGAAAGAATGAATGAAATTGCTGAAAAAGGTTATGCAGCTCATTATAAATACAAACAAGGCGAAGATGGAAATGATGAAAATTTAGAAAGCTGGATTGGAAAGCTTCAGGAAGTGATTGAAAACCCAGATTCTAATGCAGTAGAATTTGTCGAACAGTTTAAACTTAATCTTTATGCCAAAGAAATCTTTGTTTTTACTCCAAACGGAGATTTAAAATCACTTCCGAAAGATGCGACCCCATTAGATTTTTCTTTTAGTATACACACCGAAATTGGAATGAAAACTAGAGGAGCTAAAGTAAATGGTAAATTAGTACCACTGAGTCACACTCTACAAAGTGGTGATCAAGTTGATATAATTACTTCTGAAAATGCCAAGCCAAATTCAAACTGGCTAGATTACGCTACAACAACACGTGCAAAAAGTAAAATAAAATCTTCGCTAAAAGAAGAAAAAAAAATAATAGCTGAAGATGGAAAAGAGATTTTAAGACGTAAATTAAAGCAACTAAAGATTTCTCTTAATGAAAAATCTGTTAATGAACTTGTCAACTTTTTTAATTTAAAAACTAGTTTAGATTTATTTTATAGAGTTGGAATCAGTAGTATCGACAATAAGATGCTTAAAAGTTTTGCCACTTCAAGAAGCAATGCTTTAGTAAGTTTTATAAAAAATAGAATTTCAAGAAATAAAACCATATTAAAAGAGTCTATTGAAAAAGAGGAGATAACTTCAAAGTACGATATGCTCGTATTTGGAAGCGAACAAGAAAAACTAAATTATAAATTATCAACATGCTGTAATCCAATTCCTGGTGATATGGTTTTTGGATTTCTAAGTATAAAAGAGGGTATCAAAATTCATAAAAAGGTATGCCCTAATGCTTTAAGCCTAAGATCTAATTATGCTTACAGGATTATGTCTGCTAAATGGATAGACTCTAGTCAACAAGTGTTTAGAGCCATTATTGAGCTTACTGGAATAGACAGGCTTGGATTAGTAAACTCAATTACTAAGGTAGTGTCGGAAAATATGAATGTAAATATTAAAAGTATAAAATTTGATACAGATAGTGGAGTATTTATCGGAAAAATTTCTGTTGAGGTAAACAATAATAACTTTGTTATCAAGCTTATGGAGAGGCTACAAAAAATAAATGGTATTGAAAAAGTGTTTAGAGTCTAAAATTAGTTTAAATTTGATCAGATTATGAGTATAAAATCAAAATATAAAAATCAGGAAATTGTAAAAAACGTATTTACTAATTTTCTTACTGAAAATGGACATCGAAAAACTCCTGAACGTTTTGCAATACTACAAGAAATCTATGAAAATGAAGACCATTTTGATATTGAGTCACTATACATCAAAATGAAAAATAAAAATTACCGCGTTTCAAGGGCAACATTGTATAATACTATCGAATTACTTTTAGAATGTGCGCTAGTTAGAAGACATCAATTTGGGCAAAATCAAGCTCAATATGAAAAGTCATATTTTGACAAACAACATGATCATGTTATTCTAACCGATACAGGTGAAGTTTTTGAGTTTTGTGACCCGAGAATATTATCAATACAAAAAACAATAGAAGAAGTATTTGACATTAATATCGATAAGCACTCTTTATATTTTTATGGTACTAAAAGGAATACTAAAATTAACGATTAAAATATGGCAGTAGATTTACTACTTGGGTTACAATGGGGTGACGAAGGAAAAGGAAAAATTGTAGACGTATTAACATCAAACTATAACATTATTGCACGATTTCAAGGAGGGCCAAACGCTGGACATACCCTTGTTTTTAATGGAATGAAGCATGTTTTACATACCATTCCTTCAGGGATTTTTCATAAGAAAGCTGTTAATCTAGTTGGAAATGGGGTTGTCATAGATCCGGTCATTTTTAAGAAAGAATTAGACAAGTTATCGCTTCAGAAAGTTGATTTTAAAAAATCATTAGTTATTTCTAGAAAAGCACATTTGATTTTACCAACACACCGGCTTTTAGATGCTGCTTCTGAGGCTTCGAAAGGTAAAGCAAAAATTGGATCTACTTTAAAAGGAATTGGACCAACATACATGGACAAAACAGGCCGTAACGGAATAAGAGTTGGTGACTTAGAGTTAGATAATTGGAAAGATAAATATAGAGCATTAGCCAACAAACATGAATCAATGGTTAGTTTTTATAATATTAATTTAGAATATGACCTCAATGAACTAGAAGTTGAGTTTTTTGAGGCGATAAATGTTTTAAAATCTCTTAAGTTTATTGATTCCGAGGAGTACTTACACCAAGCTCAACGTGATGGAAAGTCTATTTTAGCTGAAGGTGCTCAAGGGTCATTGTTGGATATTGATTTTGGCACATACCCTTATGTAACATCTTCAAATACAACTGCTGCAGGAGCCTGTACCGGACTAGGGATTGCTCCAAATACTATTGGAGAAGTATATGGAATATTTAAGGCTTATACCACAAGAGTTGGTTCTGGTCCTTTTCCTACTGAACTGTTTGACCTGAATGGTGAAACTATGGGACGTGTTGGTAATGAATTTGGAGCTACAACAGGGAGATCAAGGCGTTGTGGATGGCTAGATTTAGTAGCACTTAAATATGCATGTCAGGTAAATGGAGTAACTCAATTAATGATGATGAAAGCTGATGTATTATCTGGATTTAAATCAATAAAAGTGTGTACCGCTTATAAATATAAAGATGAAATCATTCATCATTTTCCATATAATGTGGAAGCTCAAAATATAAGTCCTATTTACACTGATTTTGAAGGTTGGGCTGAAGATCTTACAGAAATGAATAATGAATCAAACCTGCCAAGATCACTAATTACTTACATTCATTTCCTTGAAAAAGAATTACAAATTCCAATAAAACTGGTTTCTGTTGGTCCGGACAGAACACAAACAATTTTTAGATAATAATTAAAATCTGTCATTGTGATAGATTTTTTTTAGTTTACAAAATAACTTCAAATAATTTCTGAAAAAGTCAATATTAGCTATATTTAATGAAAAAAGTGAGTTGTAAAAGTTTTTATTTAATGATCTTAATGGTTACAGCATTAACAACTTTGAACGCTCAAGAACGAAGAAAGATTGAAATAAAGCTCGCTCCATTTATGACTTTTGATGAATCTAGACCTGATGCTACAATACTTACAAGAGATAATTCAAAACAAGTACATATTAAACATGAAGGAATCGAGATGTGGTGTGATGAAGCCATTTATGATGCTAAACAAGACTTTATAGAAGCTTATGGCAAAGTCAGAATTAATCAAGGAGACACAATTAATATGGTCTCAAAATACGTTGAATATAGTGGTAAAACTAAACTAGCATTTGCAAGCGGAAACGTAATTTTAAAAGACCCAAACTCGATTATAACTACTGATACACTATACTTTGACCGAATAAAACAAGAAGCATTCTATGAACATAATGGTAAAGTGGTTAGAGATTCATCTGGAACTATAACAAGTAAAATTGGTCGTTACTTTATGGAAACAAAGAAATATCAGTTTGTTAATAATGTAGAATTAGTTAATCCAAAATATATAATCGACTCAAATCAACTTGATTTTTATAGCCTCTCTGGCTATGCATTTTTATACGGCCCTACTACTATTACTAGTGAAAATAGTATAATTTATTGTGAAAGAGGGTTTTACAACACTAGTGAAGACACTGGATATTTTGTGAAGGAATCAAAAATTAATTATGATGAACGAATTGTTGAGGGAGATAGTATTTACTTTGACAGAAACAAAAGTTACGCTTCAGCCACTAACAACATTACTATAACTGACACTCTAAACAATACCATTGTCAAGGGGCATTATGGTGAAATCTTTAGAGAAAAAGATTCACTGTATATTACACAACGTGCTTTAGCTATAACAATTCAGGAAAATGACTCAATATTCGTTCACAGCGACACCTTAATGGTAACTGGAAAACCAAAAAAAAGAATAATTCGTGCTTACTACAATGCAAAAATATACAAGTCAGATTTAAGTGGAGTAGCTGATTCTATTCATATTAACCAAGATATTGGATTAACTCAACTAATAAATATTGACAAAAATAAAACTAAAGATGTTTTTCTGAAAAAACAAAAACCTGTATTGTGGAATATTCAAAATCAAATCACAGGGGACTCTATACATTTAATTTCTAACATTCATACTGAAAACTTAGATTCTTTGAAAGTTTTTAATAATGCTTTTGTAATAAATAAAGATTCATTAGGAGATGGATATAACCAAATTTCAGGAAAAAAACTATTTGGACTATTCAAAGAAAATAGTCTATCCACTATTGATATTATTAAAAATGCAGAAACTTTATACTACTTAAGAAATGAGTTTAACGAACTAGTAGGGATAGACAAATCAAAATCAGGAGCAATTAAAATTTGGTTATCAAATAATGAAATTGATGAGATGAAAAAATCTAACCAAATTGGAGGAAAAACTTACCCTGAACTGGACTTTCCTGAAAATGAAAAATTTATTCGTGGATTTAATTGGCGGGAATCTGAACGACCAAAAAGTAAACTTGACTTATTTAAAGACGACCCTCCTTTAATCTTGAAAGCTATAAAAGGGCTAGATGCCTATGCGCCTCCGGTTGAATTTTTTGACTCAAATCTTTTGGATCGAGTAGAGAAAGCTCAAACGAGACCATCTAAAAATAAAAAAAATAATGAGAATAACAATAAATCAGCAAGGAAGGTCCCTAAGAGCTTGTTTAAAAAACAATAATTAAAAATTGTGATTAGTAACGATTTTATTAAATATCAAGCACAAACTACCCCACATCCCTTAGGGATGCAAATATCCTATGCTGAAGGTTCATTTATATATGATCAAAATAAAAAACGTTATTTAGATTTTGTTGCGGGTGTATCTGCATGCAGTTTAGGGCATCGACATCCAAAAGTTATTAACGCCATTAAAAAACAACTAGATTCCTACATGCATGTGATGGTATATGGTGAATATATTCAATCACCTGCTGTAAAGCTCTCAAAATTACTTTCTGATCATCTGCCACAAAAACTTAAAAAAACATATTTAACAAATTCAGGGACAGAAGCAGTAGATGGTGCCATGAAACTTGCACGACGTTATACAGGACGTTCAGAGATTATTGCTGCAAATAAAGCCTATCACGGAAACACTATGGGAGCCTTGAGTATCATGGGTTATGAAGAAAGAAAACATCCCTTTAGACCACTGATCCCCGATGTACGATTTATAGAGTTTAACAACCACAAAGATTTATCAAAAATTACATGTAAAACAGCTGCTGTAATTTTAGAGACCATTCAAGGGGGTGCTGGTTTTATTCAGCCCCTAAACGGCTATTTGACTAAGGTTCAAAAAAGGTGTAATGAAGTTGGTGCGTTACTGATACTAGATGAAATTCAACCTGGAATTGGAAGAACCGGAAAACTGTTTGGTTTTGAAAACTACAACTGTATCCCAGATGTAGTCATAACTGGAAAAGGACTTGGAGGGGGGATGCCTATAGGTGCATTTACAGCTTCAGAAGAAATGATGAACAGTCTATCTCACCATCCTAAACTAGGTCATATTACTACCTTTGGTGGACACCCGGTAATAGCAGCCGCTGCCTTAGCAACTCTTAAAGAAATTACTAGAAGTACTATAGTTCCAGACACACTTTACAAAGAAAATTTAATAAGAAAAGAGCTAAAACATCCATTAATCAAAGAAATCAGAGGGAAAGGATTAATGTTAGCCTTGATGGTTGAGTCTGCAGAGATAGCTAATAAAATAGTACATCAATCTAAAGAAAATGGTTTGATCTTATTTTGGCTTCTATTTGAACCAAAAGCAATTCGTATTTCCCCCCCACTCACAATAACTAAAAAAGAATTATTACTTGGTTGCGACATTATTGTTAAGGTTTTGAATTCAATTTAGAATACTAATGTTAATTATTTTGTTGAAAACATTAAAATTCTCTAGGTATTTGGTGTTATTATACTTCTATTTTTAATGTTATAAAAAATATTTATGGAGTTCGATCAATCAGAAGAAAATCAACATCTTACAGTTTCAAAGTTTGAGTCCATGTTAAAAACAAATAGTGTGTGTTTTTTTGATTCTAATGAGTTTGAAAATATTATCAATCATTACCTAGAAAACGGTAAGGTTTCTCTTGCTAAAAAAGCTATAAAACTTGGTCTGAGTCAGCATCCATCTTCACTAAATCTTAAGTTATTTCAAGTTGAAATATTGATCTTTGAGAATAAATTGAATGAAGCAGACAGGCTACTATCCCCCCTATTCGAAATTGAGCCTAACAATGAAGAACTTTACATCCAAAAAGCGAATATTTATTCAAAAAAAGATCAACATGAAAAAGCGATAGAAATTTTCAAAAGTGCTGTTGAAATTTCAGACGATTGTGCAGATTTATATTCACTAATTGGGATGGAGTATTTGTTTTTAGATAAATTTAACGAAGCTAAACACAATTTTATAAAATGTATTGAATTAGACTTGGAAGACTATTCAGCACTTTATAATATTATTTATTGTTTTGACTTTTTAGATGATTCTGATGGAGCAATTGTTTACCTAACAAATTACCTAGAAAAAAACCCATACTGCGAAGTCGCATGGCATCAATTAGGGAAACAATATGCCAAGACTAAGGAACTGTTAAAGGCTGTAACTGCATTTGATTTCGCAATTATTTCAGATGAAACTTTTGTTGGGGCATATCTTGAGAAAGCAAAAGTGTTAGAGAATTTAAATCGTTTTGAAGAGGCTATCGAAAATTACAAAATTACAATAGCCATTGAGAACTCAAACCCATTTGCTTTAATAAAAATTGGATATTGTTTTGAGAGACTCGATAAATTAGAACTAGCACTTCAACACTACCTCAAAGCAGTTGAAGAAGATCCTGCTTTAGATAAAGGGTGGATGAGAATCACTAGGTTCTTTAACTCCAAAAAAGAATATTTAAAAGCTCTATATTATATAAATAAGGCGATTGAAATTGACCCCGAAAACTCATCGTATTGGATGCTATATTCAAATATTAATGAACGGCTTAACAAGTTAGAAGAAGCAGAACGTGGCTATAAAAAAACATTAGAGCTTGGTGATGTCAAATTAAACACATGGCTTTCTAGAGGAGATATTCTAATTAAACTAGGAGAATATGAAGCAGCAAAGTTTAATTTTACTCAAGCTTTGGAATATCACCCTAAAAGCGAGGAGTTGGAATATCGTCTTTCAGGAGCTTGTCTTAAACTCAATAATAACGAAGTAGGGTATGCCCATTTACTAACTGCCTTACAAATTAATTCTGACTATGTTTTTATTTTAGAGGAATTATTTCCAGAGGTTTACAACCGCAAAGCTGTCTTTCAATTAATTGAAAATTTCAAAAATACTTACAAGTAAAATTTCATATATTTACTGTAACATCTACAGTATAAACAATAGAAAATTACTTAAAACAACACTGATCACTCTAGATATGAAAAGATCTCTAATTGACTATCTTGTTATTTCATTGAAAGGAATGGCTATGGGAGCTGCAGATGTAGTTCCTGGAGTTTCAGGTGGTACAATCGCTTTTATTTCTGGTATCTATGAAGAACTCATTGAATCCTTGAACAACATCAACAGTTCAATTTTTAAAGAATTGAAATCTAAAGGATTTAGACACAGTTGGGAAAAATTGAATGGCCCATTTTTGATTGCACTTTTTTCTGGAATATTAATCAGTGTTTTTTCGCTCGCCAAAGGAGTTAAGTGGTTACTTGAACACCAAGCTATACTATTGTGGGCATTCTTCTTTGGTTTAGTCGCTGCAAGTATAGTTCACATAAGTAAGCAGATTAAAACTATTTTGTGGAGTTTTGCAGGGCTTAAATTGTTTTTAGCAATTACTATTGGAAGTATTATTGCTTACTCTGTAACTATCCTAAATCCTATTCAAGCCTCAAACTCCAATTTATTTCTATTTTTTGCTGGAGCATTAGCAATTTGCGCAATGATACTGCCGGGTATTTCTGGGGCTTTTATTTTAGTTATTATAGGCGCGTACGAACCTGTTCTTGAGGCAATAACAAATAGAGATATTAAAACTATATTGGTCATAGGTACGGGAACTATTGTTGGACTCCTCTCATTTTCAAAACTTTTAAAATGGTTATTTAAGTCCTACCGCCAATTAACCTTAGCGGTTCTCACAGGTTTAATGATTGGATCCTTAAATAAGATATGGCCATGGAAAGTAGCGCTAACCTACCGTATGAACTCTGAAGGTTTAGAAGTCCCCGTAAATGAGAAAAGTATTTCTCCTTTTAACTACGACGGAGATCCTCAATTTATACAGGCAATTGGCTTGATGTTATTTGGTTTTTTCATTATTCTATTTTTAGAAAAAATAGGTAACAAAACAAACACAATTGATAAATAAGTATCGAAAATCTAACTCACTTTCTTTAGTTTTGAAAGGGATCATTATGGGAGCTGCTAATAAGGTTCCTGGTGTATCTGGTGGAATTGTCGCTTTTGTAATGGGCTTTTATGAGACGTTGATATATTCCTTACAAAGGTTTAACCTAAAAGCTGCGAACTTATTTTTTAAAGGACGCTTTAAAAGTTTCTATCTTTATATCAATGGACGTTTTCTCTCACTTCTTTTTCTAGGAATGATAATTAGTTACTTCAGCATATCCAAACTACTGGATTACTTAATAAATCGCTATGAGATCTTTGTATGGAGTGTGTTTTTTGGAATGATCATTGGATCTGTTCTTTACATATATAATGATTATCAGTCCTGGAATTTAAAAACTTCTATCTTCGCTTTAATAGGTATAATAATTGGCACTTGGATTAGTCTTTTAGATCCAGCAACACAAAACGACGACCTTTGGTTTGTATTTTTTTGTGGTATTATTAGTGTTTCAGGAATGGCATTACCTGGCTTTTCTGGTTCATTTATATTAATATTACTTGGGAATTATGTAATGCTGCTTGTAGATTCTGTAAATACGCTTTTTGATACGTTTGTATTTATATTTACTGGTGACTTTAGTTTTACTTTAGACACTCAACACATGCGCTTGTTAAAAGTCTTAATGGTATTTACCCTAGGTTCTATTATTGGACTAATTAGCCTGTCGCATGTACTGACCTA
>ENA-UZWV01001420-UZWV01001420.1-metagenome-genome-assembly--contig:-Day-3-1m-contig-1420_pt1 | contig 14777 bp, 11 predicted proteins | sample MGYA00260342_ERZ794902 | MGnify/ENA metagenome assembly ERZ794902
TTAAAGGTAGCCACCAAACGCTTGCCACGCTTTTGTTCAACAGTTTTTAAATGGGTTATTTTGCCTACAACCTGCACATCTGCACTATTGCGCTGCAATTCTTTTATTTTATAGTACTTGGTTCTATCCAAATACCTAGTAGGAAATAGATTTAAGAGGTCTTGAAAGGTAAAGATGCCCAACTCCTTTTTTAACAAATCTGCCCTGTTAGGCCCTACGCCTTTTAGATATTCTATGGGTGTTTGTAAAACGTTAGGATTCATACAACGAAGTTACTTAATTAGACAACACAATTGCCAGTATCCTTTTGTGAAATATCCTCAATTTTATTTTTTGGGTACTTGTTTTTCCCCAATAATAATCTAACTACAGCTCAAATTACCATTTTAGAGCCCACAAAGTCTGTAATCATTGGCAAGTTGGGGTTTGGTGATTTTACTAGAAAAGTTGTTGTATTTCTTTTTTTAGGTAGGCTAAAGCCTTTTGTGAGGGTGACACTTCTCCCATAAAATGATTTAAAACAGCTTCTCTGAGTTTGTCTGCCGTTTCAATTTTTTGGTTCATGGTCGTTTGTCTTATAATTTGTATGGTTGTGTTTTTTGTGGTTCTTATGACATTCCACATCTCTACAGACACATAAATTTGCTGGCTTAGATTGTGTACAAATTCATCTTCTATACTTCTAATAAGCTCCTGCTCATAATTATTTAAATCATTATCTATTGGTTTTACACGTATTAAAAGACTATTTGGGTCTATACGCTCCAATAATAAGGTAAGGCGTTCATAGGCTTGTAGCCTTAGAGGCAGTGTTTTACTTTGGGTTTCTTTAAGGAGTAAAAACCGTCTACGACCTTGCTCGTTATCTGTGTGTTTTTTAAAAAAAAGATAGGCAATACCACCAACTATAACAGCAGATAGTAAAGAGGCAAAATAGGGTAGTAATGCTTGAGATTCCATGGTATATATTAATTTTAGTGCTATTTTTTTATTTAAAAAGCAATAGTAAAGATTTTTAAGCTTTGGGCAAAGGCTTGCTTGTTGGGTTTTATATTGTTATTGATTTAAATAGTCTAAGGCTAGTTGTGTTAATGATTTAACACCAAGTAACATACCGGCATCATCTATCTTAAAATCTGGTGTATGGTGAGGGAAAGGTTCTGTGTTTCCTGGTGTCATTCCTCCCAAGAAAAAGTAAACACCAGGTACTTTTTCTTGAAAATAGCTAAAATCTTCACCGCCTGTAACGGCTTTCATGCCAAGTACCTTGTCTTCTCCAGCTACCATTTTTAAAGTGCTGATAGCCTTGGTGGTTAGCTCAGGGTCATTGTAGGTAACTATGGTGTTGTTTTGCCAATCTATGGTTGCGTTTCCTCCATAGGCCTTTGCTATATCGCTGGCCATTTCTGACATACGTTTAATGATTTTAGTTCTCATATCTGGGTTGAGGGTTCTTACAGTACCAATAAGTTCTGCACTCTCTGGTATGACATTAAAGCGAGTACCGCTAGTTATTTTTCCAACAGTAATAACCGCTGGCGCCTCTATAAGGTAGGCCTCTCTGGAGATGATGGTTTGAAATCCATCAATAATTTTTGCCGAGATCAAAATTGGATCAACACCACTCCAAGGGGCAGAGCCATGAGATCCCTTTCCCTTAACCGTAACTACAAAACGTTCAACGGCTGCCATAATACCCTCTGGTTTTAGGGTTATGGTACCAACGGGTGTACCGCTATTAATATGTAATCCATAAATAGCATCTACCTTAGGGTTTTCTAATACCCCTTCTTTTACCATTAGTTTTGCGCCACCCTCTTCACCGGGTGGAGGTCCCTCCTCTGCGGGTTGAAAAATAAATTTTATACTTCCCTTAATTTTATCTTTATGCTTGCTTAAAACTTCTGCAACTCCCATCAAAATCGCGATATGCGTGTCATGACCACAGGCATGCATTACTCCTGTTTTTGTCCCCAGAAAAGTGTCTACAACAGTACTTTTATAGCTTAGGTCATTACGCTCTGTAACGGGCAAGCCGTCAATATCTGCTCTAAGGGCAACGACCTTTCCTGGATTATCTCCCTTTAAAAGCCCAACAACCCCTGTTTTTGCAACTCCTGTTTGTACTTCCATTCCAAGGGATTTTAAATGAGCAGTAATTTTCTCTGCTGTATTAAATTCACGGTTAGATAATTCTGGGTTTTCATGAAAGTAATGACGCCAGTCAATTACCTGAGATTCTATTTGTTCAATGTCTTTTAAAATACTTTGATGGGTTTGTGCATCTAAAGTAGTTCCACATAATAGCAGTAGTAGGATAATAAGTTGTTTTTTCATGAGATTTACCTATTTAATTTAAATAAAATATGGTTTAAAGATATTGAAATTTCAGAAATAACACCCCAGCTTTGTTGTTTATAAATTCTGAAATTTCAGTGGGTTGAATCCCGCAGTTTTCCGTATTTTCACCTTCAGTATATTGCCTAATTTTGTCACAATTCCGAAATCACTTTGGAGCCTTAAAAATTTCAGAAAACCCTTGCAAGAATATTTACAACAATTAAACCAGGCTCAGTTAGCACCAACCATACAAAAGGATGGCGCTATGATTGTAATTGCTGGAGCTGGCTCAGGTAAAACACGTGTACTTACCTATAGAATAGCCTTTTTAATGTCTAAAGCAGTAGATCCATTTAATATTTTGGCGCTCACCTTTACCAATAAGGCAGCACGTGAGATGAAAAAACGTATATCCACCATTGTTGGGCCCAGTGAAGCCAAGAATTTATGGATGGGAACCTTTCATAGTGTTTTTGCCAAAATACTCCGTATGGAGGCAGACAAATTAGGCTACCCCTCAAATTTCACTATCTATGACACCCAAGATTCTCAAAGTGTCATTCGTGCTGTAATTAAAGAAATGCACCTAGATAAGGAGATTTATAAATACAAACAGGTGTATTCTAGAATCTCTAGTTATAAAAATAGTTTAATTACTGTGAAGGCTTATTTTAACAACCCAGAACTCATGGAGGCAGATGCAATGGCCAAAATGCCACGTTTGGGAGATATTTATAAAAGCTATGTAGATAAGTGCTTTAAAGCTGGCGCTATGGATTTTGATGATTTATTATTAAAAACCAACGAGCTTTTAACCCGCTTTCCAGAGGTTTTAGCAAAATATCAAAATAGATTTAGGTATATCTTAGTTGATGAGTACCAAGATACCAACCATAGTCAGTACTTAATTGTGCGCGCATTGAGTGATAAGTTTCAAAATATATGCGTGGTAGGTGATGATGCTCAAAGTATTTATGCCTTTAGAGGTGCTAATATTAATAATATTTTAAATTTTCAGAAAGACTATGATGATGTAAAGACCTATCGTCTTGAGCAAAATTATAGATCTACAAAGAATATAGTAAATGCTGCCAACAGCATTATTGAAAAAAACAAAACAAGACTAGACAAGGTAGTTTGGACTTCTAATGACGAGGGTTCTAAAATAAAAGTCAATCGCACCATGACAGATGGAGATGAGGGACGTTTTGTAGCAAGTACTATTTTTGAAACTAAGCAAAATGAGGAGCTTAAAAATGGGGATTTTGCAATTTTGTATAGAACTAATGCGCAATCACGCGCTATGGAAGACGCCCTTCGTAAAAAAGATATCCCGTATCGTATCTATGGTGGTTTGAGTTTCTACCAGCGTAAAGAGATTAAAGATGTATTGTCTTATCTGCGCCTAGTGCTCAATCCTAAAGACGAGGAGGCTCTAAAGCGCGTTGTCAATTATCCAGCAAGAGGCATTGGGCAAACCACCATAGAGCGTCTTATGGTGGCAGCAAATCACTACGGCAGGTCTATTTTCGAGGTGATGCAAAACATCAGTAAATTAGAACTGAACATCAATAAAGGGACACAAGCAAAGTTGTCAGACTTTGTTACCATGGTACAAAGTTTTCAAGTTTTAAACCAGACCTACGATGCTTTTCAGATGGCAGAATATGTAGCTAAAAAAACAGGGATACTTACAGAACTTAAAAAAGATGGTTCTGCAGAGGGTATTGCTCGTATAGAGAACATAGAAGAGCTTTTAAATGGTATGCGTGATTTTGTTGAGGAGCAAAAAGAATTGGCAGACACACAGGGTTCTTTGTCTGAGTTTATGGAGGATGTTGCTCTTGCCACTGATCTAGACAATGACAAAGGTGATGAGGATCGAGTTGCTTTGATGACCATTCATCTAGCCAAAGGGTTAGAATTTCCTTATGTCTTTATCGTTGGGATGGAGGAGGAATTATTCCCAAGCGGTATGAGCATGAATACCAGAGCAGAGCTAGAGGAGGAGCGAAGGTTGTTTTATGTGGCTGTTACCAGAGCAGAAACTCAAGCATATTTAACCTATACTCAGTCTAGATACAGGTGGGGAAAACTCATTGATGCAGAGCCTAGTAGGTTTATAGAAGAGATAGATGCTTCTTATTTGGAATATTTAACACCCGTAACAGAGCACCGCTATAAACCACTGTTAGATGCAGATATATTTGGAGAGGTTGATAAAAGTAAATTACGACTACGTAAACCAACATCTTCAAGCCCTCCAACAGGTCCAAACCAAGAGCAGCTGCGCAAACTACGCAGATTAAAGCCTGTGGCAAGTAGTGCAGAGAAAAACTTTGATCCTGCAGCTGCAAACCTGCATATTGGCACTTTGGTTGAACATGTAAGGTTCGGAAAAGGGAAAATCACCAAAATTGAAGGGGTTGGTGCAGACACAAAAGCAGAAATTGATTTTGAAAATGGGGGCTTAAAAAAGTTGCTGCTCAGATTTGCAAAACTAAATATTATAGAATAAAAGGCGATACATTTAAAACACCCACGGACCATGGCAACATTTATTAAAATATATGATGACAATCCAAATCCTCGAGATATTGCCAAGGTAGTACAGATTTTAAAAAAAGGTGGTTTGGTAATTTACCCAAGTGATACGGTGTATGCACTGGGTTGCGATATTACCAACAACCGTGCTCTAGAGCGTATCGCTCAAATTAAAAAAGTAAAACTGGCAAAGGCTAATTTCTCTTTTGTGTGTAAAGATTTAAGCAACCTCTCAGACTACGTTAAGCAATTAGATAATACTACGTTTAAACTTTTAAAAAGAGCCCTTCCAGGACCTTACACGTTTATACTTCCTGGAAATAATAAGTTACCAAGTGTCTTTAAAAAGAAAAAGGAAGTAGGAATACGGGTGCCAGACAATACGATTGTTCAAGCTATTGTTGCATCTATGGGAAACCCTATTGTGTCTACTTCCATCAAAGATGAGGATCAGGTTATAGAATACACTACAGATCCTGAGCTTATTTTTGAAAAATGGGAACACCTAGTAGATGTAGTAATAGATGGAGGTTATGGAGGTAATATCCCTTCTACTGTTATTGATCTTATGGGTGATACGCCTATTTTGGTTCGTCAGGGGAAGGGAAGCGCAATTCTTTGATTTTTTTAATTGTATAATTATTCTATTTGCCTTGAAGTAATCAAAAAATCTTGTTTTACATCAAAGGAGCTAATCTTTTGATCTGTTTGTAGGGTCTTCCATGAATTGCTAGGTTGTATCCACATTACAACTCCATTTATAGTAACTTGCACCGGCATATCAAAGCCTTGTATTGTATCTGTATATCTGTATGTGAGTTGATTTTGTTGAATCGTGTATTGCAAGTCAGGAATCAATGTGGTGCGAAGGTATTGCTCCCAGAACCGGGTTAAATCTATCCCGCTTTTTTCTGAAATATAGCTTTCAACCTCGTGGCTTGTGACAGTTTGATGGTAAAAATCTTTATTTAAACCTCGAAGAATATTGCGCCACTTTTGATCATTATCTATGAGTTGTCTTAGGGTGTGCAAAATATTAGCTCCTTTGTAATACATATCATTGCTGCCGCGGTTGTTTTTATTATAAATGCCTATAAGTGGAGTGTCGTTTTGTATCATTTTTTTAGTTCCAATAACATACTCACTTGCTGCTTTTTTGCCAAAATGATAGTTGAGGTATAGGTTTTCTGAATAGGCTGTAAACCCTTCATGAATCCACATATCTGCAACATCTTTATTGGTTATGTTGTTAGCAAACCACTCATGGCCTGCTTCGTGTATAATAATAAAATCAAACATAAGCCCCCAGCCAGTTCTAGAGAGATCTCTACCTAGATACCCATTGTTATATTTATTTCCATAGGTAACGCTACTTTGATGTTCCATACCCAGGTAAGGAACCTCCACGAGTTTAAAACTATCTTCATAAAAGGGGTAGGGGCCAAACCAGTATTCAAAGGCCTCTAGCATCAAAGGAGCCTGTTTAAATTGCGCTTTTGCTTTGTCTAGATTATCTCTTAACACCCAATAACTTACATCTAATTTTCCGTTAAGTCCATTGTATGTTTCAGAAAAATTAACGTAATCTCCCACGTTTATATTTACCCCATAGCTATTGATAGGATTTACTACTTGCCAGTGCCATGTTTTTGTGTCTTTGTTTTTTATTTCTTGTATAAGTCTTCCATTACCAACACCTACCAACTCTTTTGGAGTTGTAATCAATAAATCAATCCCTTTGTCTGGCTCATCTTGGGGGTGATCCTTCACAGGCCACCAAACACTCGCGCCAATACCTTGGTTTGCACTTGCTATAAAATCAATACCATTATTATCCTTGCTCCATACAAGGCCTCCATCCCAGGGAGCATTTAAAGCCTCTCTAGGAGCCCCAGAAAAATGAATAGTTAATTTGTTTTCTGCACCTATTTTTTGCTCTTGCTTTAGGCTAAGAAAATGCGCGCTGCCAATGCTTTGAATTTTAATTTTCTCACCATTTTGAGTAACAGAATCTATTTGCATGGGCTTTTGCAAATCTATTTGCATTGTATTGTTTTGGGCTACCACTACATAGGTAATAGTATTGGTGCCAGACAAGGATTTTGTTTTAGTTAATACATCAACTTCTATTGTGTAATGTTGCAAATCCCACCAGGCTCTTTGGGGGGTTATAGATCCTCTCAGCTCATCTGCTTGGGTAAATTTTTCTTGTGCCGTGATATTTACACTACAACCCAACACTATGAAAATAAATAGAAGTTTTTTCATTTAAATATTTGTCTAGTATTAATAAATTACTTGGTTTTTATCTAAAAATTGCACTAGGAAACACAACCACACTCTCATGCCCATCTTCTGCTATACTTGCAACTCCAAAAAAGAAATTATCTATCACAACTCCATCTAAAGAGAAATGATCTACATCACCAACAACTCTGCTGTAATCCCAGGTTGGTGATGTGGTGTCTCGCCAATATATCTTATAGCCCACTGCATTTTTGGATTTTTCCCATCTTAGTTTTACAGCTGGCGCTACCATTCCTCCAATTGCAACATTTGTTGGAGCCTTTGGAGCCCAGGCTAAGCTTGCCATCGTAATTGCGTTTACGGCTGTTAGTTTTTTTGCATAATTAAAATTCACAAATTTGAGTTTATCTCCATATTCAATACCATCTTGAGTCCTAATATCTTGGTGTTGTTGGGTGTAGTTTTCATGAGCTTCCATAATACGGATGGCTGGATATCCTAGATCGTTAAAAGGCCTGTGATGTCCTCCACGGCCAAAACGATCTAGCCTGTAAATCATCATTGGGTTTAATTGCGGCATATACGTTTTGGTAGTTTTAAACACATAACGCGCCAATTGTCTTGAAATCCCGTCTACTTCACCTCCATAAAACCTTCTTAATCTTCTTTGTTTTTGAGTTTCAGTAGGAGGAACAGGTTCAGAAAAAATTCTAAAATCTACATTGCTAATCACACCATCAACTCCTTTGATATTTCCAATCATATCATTGTTTAATACCCCAATAATATCCCAGTTGTTGTCTTGGGCATACCTGGCAAATCCAGCACCACCAAAAAGACCTTGTTCCTCACCACTTAGGCCCAGATATACAATATTGGCATCAAATTCATAGCTGCTTAAAACTCTTGCGGCCTCTATAGCACCAGCCATACCGCTTGCATTATCATTAGCCCCTGGCGCATCTTTTATAAAATCACTGCCATCACTATTTCTAGAATCTATATCACCACTCATAATAATGTACTCATTAGATCCTGTCTTGCTTTTTTGTATGGCTACCACATTAACCACCCAAGTATCTCTAGGAACTCTGTTACTAGAGGCTGCCTTAACTAAATCCTTTTGGTAAAATACCTCAAGACACTCTTCACAGTCTAAAGATATTTGATCAAATTGAGCCTTGATCCAGCGGCGGGCAGCTCCAATACCTCTTGTGCTGCTAAGGGTGTCACTAAAAGTGTTTCTTGTACCAAAATTGGCAAGGGTAGTGATGTCTGCTTCTATGTTTTTTGCAGATACTTTTTGTATGATATCATACAGTCGCGCATCTGTTTGGGCTAGTGTAGTAAAACTAAAGGCGATGAGTAAGGAAAGAAAATAGTTTTTCATTTGTTTTTTTTTAGTTTAAAAATAAGATAAACTTTAGTTTTTAGTACCTACTAATGCTATTTTGTTACCCTGTGGGTTTACCGCCACACGAGTAATATCTGTAATTGCATATTGCCCTAGATCTGCTACTTGCTCCCATTGTTGGGTTCCAAACATATCATAGAGGTATATCTTACTACCACTTCCAAGTAAAAGTTGGCTGTTTGTAATCCAACAATGATCCTTGACTCCTACAGGTAATTGGCATACAAAAAAACTCGCTGCGCCTTGATCCAAATCTAAGATATACACCTCCATGTTTTTATCATCATTACTAAGAGTATAGCTCACAGAGGTGCTTTGGGGTATGTTGTGGATTGATCTGCCTGAGTTTTCTATGTAAGGGGTCACCTTTTTAGTCTTTAGGTTGGCAACCATCAAGTTTAATTGATTTGCAGCCAATACAGAGGCCACGATACGGTTATGATCAAAAAAGGCAAAATAGGCAACCTCTAGGGTGTCTAAAAGCATTTTAGAATCGCCTTGGTTTGTATCTGTTTGAGTATAAGAGTAAAGCCTTTGTAAGCCGTTTGTATCTAGGCGTACGGCTGCAATATTTTTTGATCCAGGGATTTGTTTGGGAGAATACTCACCACCAGGGGTAGTTTTATTTACAATATTTGATGTGTTGGTTGTAAGATCATACATTACAATATCTGTCTGTCCATTTTGCGTACCAGCGTATAGTAATGTATTGTTATCTGTAAAAAAGGGTTGGCTGTCATAGCCTGCGTTGTTTGATATGTTTTTAAGTTCAGAGATATTCATTAGCTGGTTGTTAAGAGTAAAATCCATGACAAAGACCTCTGTATCTGTTTGAGAAAAAGCAAGAGCGGTATTAAGAAATAACAAAACAACAAAATTCTTCATAGCGTTTAATTTATAGCCCAAGGTACAAAGTTTGTTTAATTTACAAGAGATCGTTTTTTGCTAACTAAAAAAAGATAACGAGATACATTTTAAACAGAATTAGTTAAAAAAAATAAGTCCACCTTTTAAAGTGGACTTAGTAAATGTGTAATTCAAATAAGATTAGTTGTTTTAGTCAAGCTTTGCCTGATTCCAAAGTTCATTTTGTCTTACAATTTTACCTTCATCATTAAATCCATGATTAAGCATTACAGGAATCACTGTTACTTTTTTATCAGACTTACGAGTAAGGGAAACACGCCACCATGATTGAACATAATCTCTCTGGCTATCAAATTCATAGTATTTAATCCAAGCACAATCAAAACTATTGACGGTATAAGAGGCTAAAAATTCCATTTGTAAGGCTTTAAAATCTTCTTTATTTAAAGGGTCATTATCCCAATCGTTAAACAACCCATCAAATTGAGCAGTGTCGGCAAATGCTTCGTAAAAAGCATCCATATCGTTAAACTCTAATGCATGTATCGCTTTTCTAACGGTATTTATATTTGGATGATGAGAATAAATTTGTCCGTCTTTTAATTTTCTTTGACTTCTCCAACTCTCTGTGAAAGGCATTTGATTTTGATATATGCGTACAAACACAATTTGATTTTCATCTGTTACCCCATATTGTACATGTCTTGGTTGATTAAATTTCACTCCAGTGGTTCCACCTATACCTGTCATTTTTTCCCAAGCATATACCCAGGTTAAACTACTGAAAGTTTCATCTTTGTATTCAACAGCATCGGGGTATCCGTTGTCTGTTTGTTTTAAAGTAAAATATCTATTGTAGGTTTGCCATGCAGATACATTTTGAAGAAATTCTTCTTTCGTTGTCGCTTCTGCATCTTTATTCATTTCTTCTCCACTATACCCTTTAAAATCATCAGCAATGAGACTAGCTAACTTTAGAGAGTCTTTTGTGTTTACAGCTTCATACATTTGATTTATTACGTCAATTGCAGGGTGCTCAATGTATATTGTACCGTTTTTCTTTTTTTGCGCAAATAGTCCCGAGCAAAGTGCAAGGGTTACTAAAGTTAATTTGATTTTCATAAAATGTTTATTAAGTTAATATTAGTTTTTAAACACAACCAATTTAGGGATTTTATTTTTAAGATAAAAACAACATTTTTGCATGTGTTTTTTTAGCCTGAGTGTACTCCATGAAATAGCTGGTTTAATGTTTATATTTGCAGTATGCTTAAAAGGTACTTGTTTTTTGTTTTACTTATACCATTTATTGGGTACGCCCAAAGTTTGGATGATCTCTCCTTTGGCAGCGATGACAGCTTTGAGGTTGTTACCTGGAATATTGAAAACTTTCCTAAAAATGAGCCTGCAACCCTGCAATATGTATTGGAGATCATCGAGGCCATAGATGCAGATATTATTGCAATACAAGAAATCCAAAATTATCCTATTTTAGATAATCTAGATTCCTTTTTGGACAACTACACACTCTATAGCCAATCACTGGATAGGGCGGGGCTTGTGTTTTTATATAAACATGACGCTGTCCAGCTCAATAGCGCCTATGAGCTTTTTACCCAAGCTCCTGAGTGGAATAATTTCCCTAGATTTCCTATGGTAATTGAGGTTACTTATGCAAATCAGGATTTTGTAATTATTAACAATCATTATAAGTGCTGCGGAAATGGTCTTTTGGATTTAAATGATCCCTGGGACCAAGAAACTCGCAGGTACACAGCAAACCTACTTTTAAAACAATATATTGACACCAACCTATCCAACGCTGCTGTATTTGTAGTGGGAGATTTAAACGACATCTTAACAGATCCCGAGATTCACAATGTGTTTTCCCCTTTTTTAAATGATCCATCCTCTTATCTATTTGCTGATATGGATATTGCCCAAGGGAGCATTTCAAATTGGTCTTTCCCAAATTGGCCCTCACATCTTGACCATATTTTAATCACAGACGAGCTCTTCGATTTGTATGCAATGCCTGGAGCTATTACCCAAACCATCAAAGTAGACTCTTATCTTCAAGGTGGGTTTAGTGAGTATGATCAAAATGTTTCAGACCATCGCCCTGTAGGTATTCGTTTACCTCTTGCTCAAGAATTAGGAATCTCCTCTGCTGTAACACCCCCTGTTACAAGTTATCCAAATCCAGTAGAAGATTTTTTGTTTATCAATACGGCAAGCTCAAATAAAACAGATGCTGTCTTTGTCTATGATATGCTAGGTAATTTACTTTTGCAAGAGAGTCAATCTACCAATGGGCTTTTTACCCTAAAGGTGTCTTCACTCTCAAGTGGGCCGTATCTTGTAAAAGTTTACCAACAAGGTGTTGTAGTTAAAACCATAAAGTGTATTAAAAAGTAAATGCGCCATAATTATGACGCATTATTATTATTATTGCATTATGAAAAATAAATATTTAATTATTATTTCCCTTGGTAGTTGGGCAAACATCGGTTTTTTCTATTTACTACACTTAAATGAAATATACACCACTTTGATTGGTGTTTTTAAAGAACTCACAATGATACCCTCTTTTTTATGTGGCATCATATTTCCAGTGTGGTTGTTAATTAAAATAATATTTAACAAAAAAGAATCTAACAAATAGAAAAACCTTGTAATACCTCTTTTTAAAATTAAAAAGGGTATTGGTTTTCTAAAGCCACCTTTTCTGCAATTGTGTTACGCAGCCCAACAATATTTGGCATATTTTGGTATTTTGTAAATCTTTTAAGCCCCATAAGCATCATGCGCTGTTGGTCACCCTCTGCAAAAGAGATAATTGCCATTTTTGCTTTGGAGGTTATAGTATCTACTGCATTGTATAAATACAACTGAGCCATAGCCACTTGATAGTCTGCATTGCTAGAGCTGTTTTTTGTGCTTTTTTCTGCACGCAATACAGCACTTTCTGCCATATAGATTTCAATTAAAATATCACTGGCTGCTAAGAGCATTTGTTGATGTTGTTCAAGTTCTGGTCCGTATTTTTGTACAGCAGCTCCGGCAACCATTAAAAACACTTTTTTCAATTTAGCAAGCATGTCTTTTTCTTCACTTAGTGTCTGAGAGAAATCTGGCGTGTCAAAAGAAGGAATCCCTAGTAGTTCATCTGCAACCCCTTGTGCTGGACCCAGTAAATCAATATGGCCCTTCATAGCCTTTTTAACTAACATACCCACACATAACATGCGGTTAATCTCATTGGTACCTTCATAAATACGGGTGATACGCGCATCACGCCATGCAGACTCCATGGGTGTATCTTCAGAGAAGCCCATTCCCCCAAATATTTGAATCCCTTCATCGGCGCAATTCTGGACATCTTCAGAAACAGCTACTTTCAAAATTGAACACTCAATGGCGTATTCTTCTACTCCTTTTAATTCTGCCTCTTGATGGGTGTTTCCTTGTGCAATTCTTATGTTAATTCTATCTTCAATATTTTTTGCCGCTCTATAGGTTGCAGATTCTCCAGCAAAAGTATTGGTGCTTGTTTCTGCAATCTTAGCTTTAATTGCTCCAAATTCTGAAATAGCAGTATCAAACTGTTTGCGTTGATTTGCATATTGTACGGCGCCACTAACTAATCGTCTTTGAGAGTCTAAGCAGGCTGCGGCCAATTTAATACGGCCAACGTTTAGAGCGTTCATGGCAATTTTAAAACCTTCACCACGACCAGCTAGCATATTTTCTACAGGCACTTTTGTGTTGTTAAAAAAAACTTGTCGAGTAGAAGAGGCTCTAATACCTAGCTTGTGTTCTTCATCACCCATGGTAATGCCATTTTCTGGGTTATTCTCCACAATAAACCCCGTAATATTTTTATCATCCTCTATGCGGGCAAAAACAATTAGTACATTGCAAAATCCTGCGTTGGAGATCCACATTTTTTGTCCTGTTATATTGTAATGTGTTCCATCATCACTCAGTACTGCTTTGGTTTTTCCTGAGTTTGCATCACTACCTGCGCTTGGTTCTGTCAAGCAATAGGCTCCAAACCACTCCCCGCTAGCTAGCTTTGGCACATATTTGTTTCTTTGGTCTTCAGTCCCATAGAGGGTGATTGGCATAGTTCCAATACCTGTATGGGCTCCAAAAGCAGTGGAGAAAGACCCTGTTCCGCTAGAGATGTAATCACAGGTAAGTACTGTTGATACAAAACCCATACCCATGCCGCCAAATTTTTCTGGAACAGCAACGCTTAAAAAACCAAGTCCTCCAGCTTTACGCATCACCTCTTCTGTGAGTGCAAAATCTTTTGCTTCAAAACGTTCGCGGTGAACAATAATCTCACGATCATTAAATTCCATTACCGCCTCTTTCATCATGCGCTGCTGTTCACTAAAATCCTCAGGAGTGAATATATCATTGCAATCTGTTTGTTTTACTAAAAATTGCCCTCCTCTTAGAATGCTCTTATTTTCTTGTGTTGTCATATTTTTTCTTGTAATTTCTTTTGTAAAGGATACTGTTGTTATTTTAAAAATTCAAATATTCCTGCTGCTCCTTGCCCTGTACCTACGCACATTGTAATCATACCATACTGTCCCCTCATGTCTCGTTTTCTCATTTCATCAAAAAGCTGCACAGATAATTTAGCTCCTGTGCACCCAAGCGGGTGGCCAAGGGCAATAGCACCTCCATTTACATTAATAATGTCAGGATTTAGATCTAGTTCTCTTATCACTGCAAGTGATTGAGAGGCAAAGGCCTCGTTTAGCTCAATGAGCTTGATATCTTCTTGTTTGAGTCCAGCTTGTTTTAAAGCCTTTGGAATTGCCTTTACAGGACCTATCCCCATTATGCGAGGTTCTACTCCAGCGGCGGCATAGTTTGCCATTCTAGCAATGGGCTCCAGGTTTAATTCTTTAACCATTTCTTCGCTCATTACCATTACAAAAGCAGCGCCGTCACTCATTTGAGAGGAGTTACCAGCTGTCACACTTCCATCTTGAGCAAAAACTGCTCTAAGTTTTGCCAAAGCTTGTTTGCTAGTTCCTTGTCTTGGCCCCTCATCTTTTTGTACTACATAACTTTTGGTTTGTTTTTTGCCCCCCTCATTAATAAATGTTTGGTCTACTGTAATTGGCACAATCTGATCTTGAAAACGATTTTCTGCCTGTGCTTTTAAAGCCTTCATGTGTGAGTTATAGGCAAAAGTGTCTTGATCTTCTCTAGAAACATTAAACTGTTTGGCAACTGCTTCTGCGGTATTTCCCATACCCCAGTAATAGTCTTCATGTCCAGATTGTATGACATCGTAATTTAGTTCCGGTTTAAAACCTGTCATAGGGACACTACTCAT
>ENA-UZWV01002390-UZWV01002390.1-metagenome-genome-assembly--contig:-Day-3-1m-contig-2390_pt2 | contig 14775 bp, 12 predicted proteins | sample MGYA00260342_ERZ794902 | MGnify/ENA metagenome assembly ERZ794902
ATTCTCTCATCAGTATTCCTTAACGCTTGAATCATTATGCTGTTAGAAAATTCATTCTTATTTGGATCTGAAAGGATAAGATATTTATTGAGACCAAAAGTACAAAGCTTAATAAAATTTTGTTCCCCCATTCCCCCAAGAAATATCTTACAGAATTCATCAAAGAGTCTGGCATTTGAAATGCTAGATAAAAGATGGCCTTTGTCATAGATAGCTTCCTTAACCTCATTATCAATTTTAAAGCCAAGTTTATTGCTAAATCTAATAGCCCTAAGACTTCTTACAGGATCTTCTTCAAACCTTCTTTGCGGGTCACCAATAGAAACAATAATTTTCTTATGTATGTGTTTTAAGCCATTATTTTTATCTTCGATTACTTTTGAAATGGGGCAGTAATATAAAGCATTAATCGTAAAATCCCTTCTATAACAATCTTGCTCTAATGTTCCCCATACATTATCTCTTAGAATCTTCCCAGCATCATCTTTAATTAAATTAGAATCGTCTTTAGTTTGATTATTTCCAGACCTAAATGTTGCAACCTCAAGCAATTCAGATCTATTGAAAACATGAACTAGTTTGAATCTTTTTCCTATAATTCTAGACGCTTTAAAAATCTTTCTTACTTGCTCAGGAGTTGCATTTGTTGCTATATCAAAATCTTTTGGCTCTATTCCAGAAAGGGCATCTCTGACGCATCCGCCAACTAAGTATGCTTGAAAGTTATTTTTTTGAAGATTTTCTACTACAGATATAGCAAATTTGCTTATCTTATTATTATCAATCAAATGTTTTCACGAGTTAACTGCAGGTTTTATCCATTTAGCTGTTTTTCTTTAATTTCATCTAAGGTTTTGCAATCAATACAATGCGTTGCAGTTGGCCTGGCTTCAAGCCTTTTGATTCCAATCTCATCGCCGCATGCATCACACCACCCATAGTCGTCTTGTTTGATCTTCTCTAAAGATACCCCAATTTTACTAATGAGCTTTCTTTCTCTATCTCTTGTCCTAAGCTCAAATGCAAACTCTTCTTCTTGAGATGCTCTGTCTACAGGGTCGGCATAAGTTTCACCTTTTGTTCTAAGGTGGTCAAAAGTTTTTTGCATTTCATCAAGAAGATGCTCTTTCCATAATAGTAGAACAGCTACAAAATGTCTTTTCATGGCAGCGCTCATATATTTTTCATTTTTCTTAGACTTATATGGAGCAATTTTAGACTTATTATTAGCAATTTTTTGAGGAACTTTTTTTGCTGTTACTTTCTTGGCCGTAGTTTTTTTTGCTGTAACTTTCTTGGCCATAGTCTTTTTGGCTATAGCTTTCTTGACTGGAGCCTTCTTGACTGTTTTTTTTGTTGATGCAGTTTTTGTATTTGCCATTTATTAGAAATTTATTAAAATTTTAGGGTGGAGAAAATATCAGATACTGCGTAAATTAGCTAGCTTTTTATCAATTTATTTAAAACTTCTTTGTACCCATCTGGACCCAATCTAGGCCCAAAAGTCTCAACAACCTTCGAAGATGCATAGTTGCCAAACTTCGCACATTCAGAAACATCTTCACCTTGTAGATATGCATGCATAAATGATCCAGCAAACATGTCTCCAGCACCATTTGTGTCAACAGGTGTTATTTTTTCAGCTTCAGCCATATGTGTTATCCCATTTTCTACAACAATACTTCCTTCGGCCCCCTTTGTGATAATAGTCATATATGATTTAGACTTATAAAATTCTTCCGCTTCTTCGAAACTTCCTTTATTAGAGAAAGCAACAGCTTCGTCGTCATTACAAAAAATCATGTCAATCCCATATGATTCTATTAGTTTAAATTTATCTCTAAAGCCATGAACAATGCCAGCATCTGAAAGTGACAGAGCCTTAATAGTATTCTTTCCTTTTAAATGTTCTAAAACAGATATAACAGCATTAAAGTTATCATCACTTGTAACCATATAACCCTCTATATAAAAAATTTTAGAATTTTCAACAACTTCAAAATTTATGTCCAATGTCCCAAGAAAAGCACTTACCCCTAACATACTGCTCATTGTTCGTTTAGCATCAGGAGTAACTAATATTAAACATTTGCCAGTGGGCATATCTGAATTTTCTGAACTAATGCCTATATGATCCACTCCAGCCAAGCGAAGACTATCAAGGTATTTTCTGCCATCTTCATCATCAGCAACTCTGCAAACATGATGACACTTAGACCCATAATTTGCTGCAGCAACCAAAGAATTAGTGGCTGAGCCACCACAATCTGACATAGACTCCGATCCCATTTCAATGAGTTTGTTTATTATTGGAGCTTGCTCATCAGCAGATGACAGAGTCATTGAATCAGCTTCAAGACCAATTTCAGAAAGAAAATCGTGTCCAACCTTATATTGAGTATCTACAAGAGCATTTCCAAGAGCACTGATATCATATTTCATTTTTTATATCTCCGTTTTTGATAATCCTATCTACTGTTTCAAGTGTTTTATTTATTTCCTCGTCACCATGCTTAAATGATATGAAGCCTGCTTCAAATTTAGATGGAGCAAAATATATACCATTTAAGATAGCTGCATTAAGAAAAGAAGAAAAAAGCTTATCATTAGATTTGGATACATCCTTAATATTTTGTGGAAGACTTTCAGAAAAAAAGAAACCAAACATTCCGCCAATCTGATTCGTTGAAAATGGTATTCCTGCTGATTTCATTAGTTGCTCCATCTCTGATAACATTTTTTTTGCATTTTTTTGTAAAGTTTCAAAGGGATTAGTATCAATAATTAATTTCAAAAGTGTTGAACCAGCTGCCATTGCAAGAGGATTGCCTGATAAAGTTCCAGCTTGATACACTGGGCCCTCCGGAGCAAGATAATCCATTATCTCTTTTTTACCACCAAATGCACCAACTGGAAGACCACCCCCGATAACCTTGCCCAAGGCTGTGAGGTCCGGAGTAATCCCGAATATTTCTTGCGCACCACCTAGAGAAACTCTAAAACCACTCATAACTTCATCAAAAATCAATAACGATTGATTTTTAGTTGCAAAGTCCCTGAGCGTACTCAAAAACTCATTTGTGCCAGGAACAAACCCCATATTTCCAGCTATTGGCTCTACTATAATTGCAGCTAGATCATCTTTTACAGAATTATATATTTCAATAAAAGCATCCACGTCATTATATGGACAGGTAATAGTAAGTTTTGCTAATTCTGCCGGTATACCAGGAGAATCAGGCAATCCAAAAGTAGACACACCTGATCCAGCTTTGATTAACAGAGAATCAACATGTCCATGGTAACATCCATCAAATTTTATGATTTTATTCTTTCCAGTGAAGCCTCTTGCAAGCCTAATGGCACTCATCGTTGCCTCAGTTCCAGAATTAACCATTCTAATTTTTTCTATTGATGGAACACATTTTATAATTAATGATGCAACATCGGATTCTAGCGGTGTTGGGGCGCCATAACTTGTTCCAAGGTCTACCTGTTTTTTTATAGCACTTACTATATCAGGATGTGAATGGCCCATGATCATAGGCCCCCATGAACCAATATAATCAACATATTTATTACCATCAGCATCATATAAATAAGCACCATGAGCTTTTTCAAAAAAAATCGGATTACCATTTATATTTTTAAAGGCCCTAACAGGTGAATTCACTCCACCTGGCATTAAAGTTTTAGCTTTTTTAAAAAGCTCTATGGACTTGGTTATCTTATTCAATTTAGTAATTTAAGGTTTTTTGTGATGAGTATAATATCAATATTATATCTCTTTATGAATTTATCTCTTTCGCAAAACTATCCACATCATCCCAATTTGTGAATTCATAGACATTTTTAGTATTTGTTGGACCTTTTGTTATCCACATAATAAGCCTTATCATAAACTTATCTAACAAATTGTATTTTGGATAATCTATTTTTCCAGCAAATACAGCAATTTTTGATGGATGCCATTGTGATAGAGATAAAAATTTCTGAACGTATGGATTTGTTGCAGGTGTATTTTTTTCTGGTTTTCTTGCAACTACATTCACAGAAAAGAAAGCAGCATTTACTTTAATTAAATGTTCACAATTATTATGTATGAATTCATAGAGCTCGTCTTTATGTTTGCCATATCTGATGCTTGCCCCGATTACAATATTTTTATAATTAGACATATTCTCATGTTTTGCATTTTGTATAGATATTATTTTGGAACTGTCATGTCCTATAGTCGACAAGATCCTTTCACAGATTTTTATAGTTTGGCCATCAGTTGAAGAGTAAATTATAAGATTTTTATACATTTTTAATCTATATTTTTATTTTATAAATATTTTATATCGTTCTCTAATATAATGTATATTCAATGTGTAATTTTTTAATGTTATATTAATTTTTATGGAATCTAACTCCATCACTTTAACTGAATCTGCTTCTTTGAGAATTTTAAATGTACTCAGGGATAGCACTAATTCAAAATTTAGAGTTTATGTTACTGGCGGGGGTTGTTCAGGATTTCAGTATGGATTTAAATTTGATAATGATGAGGCTTTTGACGATGATGTTATAAAGTTTAAAGAGTTTTCTGTATTAATCGATTCAATGTCTTATCCATACTTATATGGCTCAACTTTAGATTTTGTTGAAGATCTATCGGGTGCTAAATTTGTTATACAAAATCCTAACGCCAAAACTACATGTGGATGTGGAGAGTCTTTTACGGTCTAGATCTTACAATTGACCCAAGCAAACCGTTAGAAAATTTATTATTACTCTGTTGTACTTTTAAAGTTTCTTTATTAATTCTTTTAAAGCCTAACCAAGCAAATGCCATAGATTCTATTGATTGTGCATCGATATGTAACTCATCAGATATAAGCACATCTACAGGAACTAATTTTTTTATTCTACTCATTAGATATTTATTTTTGCTTCCACCACCACATATGATCAACTCTTTACATATGTGCTTGTTCCTCTTGATCGCCACTACTAATGCTTGTGCTGTCAGTTCAGCAAGAGTTGCAAGTACATCTTGAGGAGGCAAGCTTAGAAAGCTATTTGATAATATGCTTAAATTAAATAATTCTTTACCAGTTGACTTTGGAAATGGCTTATTAAAAAAAGAATTTTTCAATAGGTGATTAAGTTCTGTTTTATTAATCACACCTTTTGACGCAAGAGATCCTTTGTTATCAAAGGGTCTATGCAAATATTTAATGCAATAAGCGTCCATTAATGCATTGCCAGGGCCAATATCCGAACCCCAAATCTGCTTTTTACTTTTGACATAAGAGTAATTTGAAATACCCCCAATGTTTAAAACTATTCTGGCACATTTTGATTTATAGAAAATTTCATTATGAAATTCTGGCACAAGTGGAGCCCCAGCTCCGCCAAGCGCTATATGCATATTTCTAAAATCGCTCACAACAGGAAGATTAACTTCGTTAGCAACTATATTGGGATCGCCTATCTGCATCGAAAATGGATACTTTTTGTTTATTTCATGCCTAATGGTTTGGCCAGATATTGCAACACAATTTATATTAGATTTCTTAACATTACTTTTATCGATTGCAAGATTAATGGCTTTAGAGAAAATATAACCAATTTCTTTATTAAGTTTTCCAAGATTACTCAAAGAAATATTGTTGGACTCTATAGCATTTCTAATCTTTGTTCTTAGTTTTGAAGGTATTTTAAGAGAGTAAAAATATTTAAGACTAATACCTGTACTTATTTCTATAACTGAAACATCAACGGCATCATGGCTTGTGCCAGACATTGCTCCAATATAAATTTTCTTATTCATTTTCAATAGGACTTAAAGATTTTAATTTAGATAGCATCAACTCATTATTTTTTAATAGTGTATCAAAATCAGGCTTAAATTTTTTATCAATTGGCTCCGCAGATGGCAGTTCAAGCTTAACTGGATCAACATGCTTGTTTCCAATTTTGAATTCATAGTGAAGATGTGGTCCTGTTGCAAGACCAGTGCTTCCAACATATCCAATTGTTTCTCCTTGAATTACTTTTTTACCCTTTTTTAAACCCTTTTTGAATTTACTAAGATGACAATATCTAGTTGAATAATCATTTGAATGCTTAATAACTATTTCATTGCCACAGCCATTTTTTCGTCCAACAAAATGAACTGTGCCATTACCAGTTGTTCTAACAGGAGAGCCAGTACTAGCGGCATAGTCAACACCATTATGTGCTCTTATTTTATGAAGTACAGGATGCATTCTATTGGGATTAAAATGTGAGCTTATATATGCAAAATCAAGTGGAGCCCTTAAAAATGCTTTTTGTAAATTATTACCCTCGTTATCAAAGAATTCTTTTTTATCTTCATGTACAAAAAATCTGTTTGCAGAATATGTTTTTCCATTATTTATAAATTTAGCAAGAATTATGTCTCCATTTTGTATAGCTGCGCCATCAGAATAAGGCGTTTCATAAACAACATAAAAAGAGTCGCCATCTCGGATATCGAAAACAAAATCAATATCCCAGCCAAATATATATGCAAAATCCATAATAATACTATCAGGAATATCAGCTTTTAAGGCTGCCTCATAAAAAGATGAATTAATCACTCCACTTTTATATGACTTAATGAGTTCTACATCTTTTTTAATTTTTTTTATTTTAATTTCGTTGTTAATATCAATTACCAATGAGTTCACATTATCTTTAGATATTTCAATATTCTTAATCTTTTTACCAAGATAAGTAAACTTCATCCTGTCCCCAGGCCTAATTTGAGATAAAAGATTTTCTTCGTCTAATCTAAATATTCTATATGCAGTATTTAGAGGAACTTCAAAATCTTCAAAGATTATAGATAGGTTTTCACCATTCATTACCTCATGAATTTTATATGATTCAATTTCTATAACTGTTTTCTTAAATGAATCAGAAGATTGTATTTTTTCTTCTGGGAGAGATTCATCGGTAACAAAATCAACGTATAAAAGCAGAATCATTATTACTGAAGCAAAAAAAGTTAAGAAAATACCTCTTGTAGGAACCTGTTTGAAACCAATCATCAGTCTTCTTGAATATTTAATAGTTCAGCATTTCCTCCAAAGGCAACTGAATTCTTAGAGACTACTTTCTCATCAAGAAACTGCATCAAATAATTAGGGCCCCCCGCTTTAAAGCCACTACCTGAAAGACCTCTTCCCCCAAAAGGCTGAGAACCCACAACTGCTCCGACCATATCTCTATTGATGTAAATATTTCCCATTGCACAATTTTTACTAAATTGATCAGCCCTAGACTCGATTCTGGTATGAATTCCCATTGTGAGACCATATCCACTATTGTTAATATCGCTTATTAAATTTTTGATTTCAGAAGACTTAAATCTAAATACATGAAGGATCGGACCAAATTGTTCTTCAGTTAAATTTTTAATAGAATCAATTTCTATGATTGTTGGAGAAATAAAATTCACCATATCCATCTCTTCTGATTGATACACGCTTAATCCGGCTTGTTTTTTTTCATTAATATAATTTTCAAGTTTCTCTTTAGAGCTGTTATTTATAATTGGTCCAATATCAGTATCAAGGTTTTCAGGATTACCAATTTTTAGCTCCCTCATATTGCCTTTGATCATTTCAAGCAAATCATCATAGATCTCTGCCTGAATGCATAAAACTCTGAGAGCAGAACATCTTTGCCCTGAACTATCAAAGGCAGATCGAACAATATCATCTGTAGCTTGCTCAAGCAGAGCACTTGAATCAACAATCATCGTATTAATGCCGCCTGTTTCAGCAACAAGAGGTATGATTTCTTTTTGATATATGTTTAGGTTGTTTTGAATTTTCTTTGCAGTTTGCAACGAACCAGTGAAGGCGACGCCGCTAAGATTATTTATTCTAGATAAAATATCACCGTACTTACCATCCCCTAAGATAAGTTGAAGACTATTCACAGGAACCCCATTTTTATGAAATATTTTTGTAACTAAAAAGCCTAGAATCGAGGTATGTTCAGAAGGTTTAACTGTTACCTTGTTGCCTGTAACCAATGCTGCACTAATTTGACCTATCAAAATAGCAACTGGAAAATTCCATGGACTTACACACAAAAAATGGCCTTTTGCTGAATAAAATAAATTATTAATCTCACCTGTTGGACCTTCTAATAATGAATCTTTTTGATCTATTTCAATCATTTGATTAGAGTAATATCTTAAGAAATCTATCGCCTCTCTAATTTCATCTACAGCGTTTTTAATAGTTTTACCCGCTTCATTCATTAAATAGTAAATAAGCTGATATGGATCTGCTTCTATTTCATTGGCTATATTCATTAGAACTTTTGTTTTTTCTAGGACAGAGACATTCTGCCAATCATGAGAATTATTAATATTTAAAATATCTTCAAGAGAAGTAATATCATCAAAAGTTACAGAACCTATTTCAGAATTATTTGATAATGATTTTATAACCACCTTAGAAGAATTATTCTCTTTTCTTTTGTCATAAATTGATACAGCATTTACAGAAGCACTCTTATATTCAGTTATTTTTTTATTGATAGCTTCAAGATTTTCCATTTCAGTTACATCCATTCCTTTTGAATTGGATCTATTGTGAAATATATTACCTGGAAGTGGAATATCTTTCTTTTCATTTTTTAGTTTTTCATGAGGGCTAGACGCAAGAAATGATGAGTCTGTATCAGGGTCTAAAAGCCTGTTAATAAAAGAGCTGTTAGCGCCATTCTCAAGAAGCCTTCTAACGAGATATGGAAGTAAGTCTTTGTATTTACCGATTGGAGCATATATGGATGTAATTTTATTATTATCTAAAACATCATCGGCACACTTATATAAAAGTTCACCCATTCCAAATAATCTTTGAAATTCATATTTCTTGTCTTTTCCTAGATAGTTAATTGCAGAAACAGTATGTGCATTGTGAGTAGCAAATTTTGGATAAATAGAATTGACCTCAAAAATTCTTTTTGCACAAGATAGATACGAAAGGTCTGTAATTGATTTCTTTGTGAATACTGAATAATCGTCATATCCACAAACCTGAGCATGTTTTATCTCATAATCCCAATAAGCTCCTTTAACCAATCTTAGATGCATCGAAGTTCTATCTTTAAGCAATTCTTCCAACCAATTAATTGTGGATAACGATCTTTTGCCGTAGGCTTGTAAGGCCATACCAAAACCAGGCCAGTCTCTTATTTTTTTTGATTGAGCCATGATTCGAATTATTTCTAAACTTATTGAAAGTCTATCTTGCTCTTCTGCATCAATAGTAATTTCAACGTCTTTAGATATTCCAAGCTCAGTTAAAGAAATTAATTTAGGTATTAACACTGACTTAATATCATCATATTTGCGCATTTCATAACTTGGACACAAGGCTGATATCTTAATTGAAACTCCGTTTCTTGTTTTGTTTGTTCGGTTTAAATCGCCCACGCTACAAATAGCATCTTGATAAGAAGAATAATAAATATCTGCTTGCTGTTTATTTCTTGCGGCTTCACCCAACATATCGAATGAAAAAATAGAGTCATCTATATTTTTTATTTTATTTATATCATTAAAATTTCTACCCATTACAAATTCTTGGCTCAAGATATGCATTGCAGCAATCACCGCGTTTCTAATAGGAAACTCACCTGACTTAGACACTATTGATCGCAGAAATGCATTTGGATTTTTTGACCACTCAATTGGAGTTTTAACTACTTTACCAGCTAGCAATAAGCCCCATGTTGACGCATTAACAAATAAACTATCTGCTTTATTTAGATGATCTATCCACTTACCCTCAGATAGTCTTTCAGAAATTATTAAATCTCTTGTTTTGCTATCTGGTATTCGAAGTATAGATTCAGCAAGGCACATCAGAGCTACACCTTCTTGATTATCTAGACCGTATTCACTTAAAAACGCATCAAGTTTAGTCCTTTCTTTTTTATTTTTTCTGCAAGCATCAATTATCTTTTGTGCATTCTCAGAAATTGACGGTATCTTTAAAAATTCTGTGTCTTTTAATAGATCTGGAACAATTGATGATTCAGGTATAAATTTTTCATTAGAATTCATATCAATATTTTAATCTTATAATGTTAAGTAGCAACTTACTCATTCTATTAATTGAATAAAAATACTATGATAGGCATATGGATGAAGTTCTAGCATTAATTAAACGTGGTACAGACGAAATACTTACTGAAACTGATCTAAAAAATAAATTAGAGACCGGTAGACAGCTCATTATAAAAGCTGGCTTTGATCCAACTGCACCCGATCTTCATTTCGGTCATACAGTTCTTTTAAATAAACTAAGACACTTCCAAGACTTGGGCCATAAAGTTATTTTTTTGATTGGTGATTTTACTGGTCAAATAGGCGATCCTTCTGGAAAAAACAAAACAAGACCTACTTTAGATTCCAATGCGCTTATCGAAAATGCCAAAACGTATGAAAAGCAAGTATTTAAAATTCTAAAAAAAGAGTTGACTGAAGTTAGATTTAACTCTGAATGGTGTAATGATCTCGGGGCTGCTGGGCTAATAAGTTTGGCCTCGAAATATAATGTTGCTAGGATGCTTGAGCGCGATGACTTCAATAAACGTTATAGCTCTAATCAAAGTATTGCAATTCATGAATTCTTATATCCTTTGGTTCAAGGGTATGATTCAGTTGCCTTAAATGCAGATGTTGAGTGTGGGGGTACAGACCAAAAATTTAATTTATTGGTTGGAAGAGAACTGCAAAGAGCATATGACCAGGAGCCCCAGGTTGTTTTAACTGTTCCCATACTAGAAGGCTTGGATGGAACGAACAAAATGTCAAAATCTTTAAATAATTATATTGGTATAGAAGAGAAGCCAGAAGAAATGTTTGGCAAAATAATGTCTATCTCTGACGAACTGATGTGGAGATGGTTCGAGCTTCTGAGTTTTATATCAGATACAGAAATAAATAATTTAAAAAAACAGGCTGATAAAGGAATGAATCCAAGAGATATCAAGTTTATTCTTGCTGAGGAATTGGTTGATAGATTTCATGGATCTGGCAATGGAGCTGAATGCAGAGACTTATTTCTACAAAGATTTCAAAAGGGCAGCTTGCCAAAAGACATTAAGGAAATAGAAATTAATATAGAATCAGATTCGATTCCATTATCCAATTTATTAAAAAACACTGAGATGACATCTAGCACTTCTGAAGCAATGAGACTAATAAAACAAGGTGGTGTAAAAATTGATTCTGAAAAAGTATTAGATCCCAAACATGAAATACAAAAAGGATTTGATGCTATCTATCAAGTTGGCAAAAGAAAGTTTTTAAAAATAAAGGTTAAATAATGACTAGATTTTTTGTTATTTCAATTTTATTTTTTTTAGCTGGCTGTGTTCAGGACAGTCCAAATGTAAAACAGATATCAAATTTAAAATTTTTTGTTGAAAATCAAGGGTTTGAGGGCATCAACGTTATCGAAAAAGGTCTTCATTATGCTGTTTTAGAAAGTGGAGATAGCAGTACCGAATCACCCAAATTATCAGACACTATAACCGCACATTTTCATGGAACACTCACTGACGGGACGGTTTTTTGGAGTTCTGTCGAATCCAATGAACCATTAACAGTTCCATTATCCGATCTTATAGAAGGGTGCCAAAAGGTTATTTCGTTAATGAAAAAGAATGACAAATGGCGTGTATATATTGATCCAAGTATGGCTTATGGGGATGAGGGTAGGCCAGGCATTCCTTCAAACTCAATCTTAATTTTCGATATTGAATTATTAGGTATTCAATAATTATTCATTAATTACAGCTAAGGCATAGCCATATATCTCAGCTATTTGATTTATTTGCTTATCTTTCGGAGTCCCTGCTCCATGACCTGCTCTATCCTCAATTCTTATTAAAATTGGCTTTTTACATCCTTGAAACTCCTGAAGCTTGGCAGCAAACTTAAAAGAATGAGAGGGAACAACTCTATCGTCTCTTTCTGCAGTAGTTATTAAGGTAGTAGGATAACATTGGCCTTTTTCAATATTATGAAGGGGAGAGTAAGCAAGAAGGTTTTCAAATTCTTTTTTATTATCTGGTGATCCATAATCACTTTCCCACGCCCATCCAATGGTAAATTTATGAAATCTAAGCATATCAAGAACCCCTACTTGAGGAATAGCAACTTTAAATAAATTTGGATTTTGTAGCATTGTAGCTGCAACTAAAAGGCCTCCATTTGAGCCTCCTTGTATTGCTGTTGATTCAGGTGATCCAATTTTCTGACTATGAAGATATTTTGCAGCATATGCAAAATCATCAAATACATTTTGTTTATTAAAAAGCATTCCATCTTCATGCCAGATATCACCATACTCACCTCCACCGCGGAGATTAGCGACTGCAACAACGCCTCCTTGATTCATCCAAGATAAAAATCTTTTACTAAAGTTTGGAAGAATAGAGATATTAAACCCACCATACCCATAAATTAAAACAGGAGTATCTTGAGAAATGCTTAATGATTTTTTGTAACTTATATGAATAGGAATTTCAGTGCCGTCTTTGGATTTATAAAATCTAAAATCGGAAATGTAATCATCAGAATTAAAATCTTTTAGACTCTCTTGCCAAAATATTTTCATTTCCATGGTTTTTAAATCTATTTCATATATTTTTTTAGGTGTTACAAAATTCGTGAAAGAAAAGAATGATGATGTGTCCTCAAGACCGCCTGCAAAACCTGAAATAGAACCATTTTCTGGTAATGAAAGTGATTCTCTATAAACTCCATCTGTAGAATAGAATCTTACCTCTGAAAAAGTATCTACTAAATAAGTAACAGCAATAGAATTATTAATGAAATTTACTCCTCTGATAGAATTAGAAGTTTCCATAATTAGATCATTCCAGATAAAGGATCCATTTTTAATTTGCAAGGATGCAACTTTCCCATTTTTTGCATTTTCTGTCGTGTAAAACCAGTAAATATCATCTTTATGATTTAAATATTGATATGCTCCAATTAGCTCATCTATTAATGGTATGAAATCACTACCTTTTTTTAATTGAACATATAATCTATTTCTTTCATCAGTACCATCAGATATTGTTAAAAATTTAACCTCTTTATCTTCTAAAACATTTATGCCCCAGCCCCATCTTGGCTTGTTTGGATTCTCATATATTATTTGATCTTCTAACTGAGGAGTACCTAATTTATGAAACATTAACTTTGGAGCAGTATTAACTTCTTTCAAAAGCTCATCTTTGGGCTCATCATATTTTTGGTAATAGAAACCAGAATCATCATTTTCCCATGAAGCATTTGAAAATTTTGCCCAAGAGATTTCATCTTCTAGAATCTCACCTGAATTAATATTTAGCACTTTCCAAGTTCTCCAGTCAGAACCACCATCAGAAATGGAGTAAGCCAACAATGAAGCATCATTGCTAATACTAGTTCCACCAAGAGATATTGTTCCATCTTCTGAAAAGTTGTTGGGATCTAGAAGAACACGCTCAACACAATCATCACATTCTTTAATCATGAGTTTACTTTGTTGCCATGTGCCGTCATTAAAATAATAAAAAGTCTTATCCTTAACTTTATATGGAGTACTAATCGATTCCGTTTCCCAGGTCTTATTTAGATTCTTTTCTATAGATTTTTTATATTTATTTTTACCAATAAATTCTTGCGTAAACCGATTTTGTCGACTTACCCAATCTCTTGACTCTTCACTGGTGAAATCTTCAAGCCATCTATAAGAATCTTCAATTTCATATCCGTGAATGAGCTCAATATAAGGATCTTTTTTAGATACTGGGTAGGAGGAATCGGATGATTGACCTGAGCAGCTAGATAAAATAAAAATTAATACAGAAAATAAAATTATTTTGTTATTCATGACATTCATAATACTTTACAATTCCTTTATGAATCAATTTAATAATGCTTGGAATTTTTATTTTCATAATTGGCAGTATTTTGCCATACTCGCTGCTCCTGTATTCACAGTCGAAATAGCAACTGCCTACTTGCTACTACCTATAGAAAACATTTCTCCTGAAAATATAGCTGAGTATTTTGGAAGTAATATACTTTCTATTGGAATACTAAGTGCGGCTGGAACACTATTAAGTGTTGCATTTTTGGGCGGCATTTACATTGCTTTTAATGCTAAAAGTTCTAATAAAGAAATGGAGCCTATGAGCGCTCTGTTATGTGGGATACAAAAGTTTTTTCCATTATTTGGAGCCTATGTATTAAGTATTATTGCTGTATTTTTTGGTCTCTTATTATTGATCTTGCCAGGTATATACCTTGGCGCGAGATTGGCTCTGTTTCCAGCTTATATTATGCTCGAAGATAAGGGAGTTATAGATTCCTTAAAACTATCATGGGAAGAAACAGATGAGCATGGTGGAAAATTATTTGGCTTAACAATATTTTTTATATTGTTAGTTACAGTAATTTCAGGGATATTTTCTTCCTTATTAGATCAGGGTATTGTTCAGTTATTAATCTTGGGAATTGTTGAATACGTAATAGTTATTCCATGGGTTTATGTTTATTACAGTCTCTATCAGTCTCAACGAAGTCAATAAAAATTAGAAGCTGTTATCTCTTTTATCTTTGATAGATAAAAGTTAAAATGCGCTTCCGTTCAAAACGGGTCTGTAGCTCAGCTTGGTTAGAGCGCACCCCTGATAAGGGTGAGGTCGGTGGTTCGAGTCCACCCAGACCCACCA
>ENA-UZWV01011096-UZWV01011096.1-metagenome-genome-assembly--contig:-Day-3-1m-contig-11096_pt1 | contig 14757 bp, 13 predicted proteins | sample MGYA00260342_ERZ794902 | MGnify/ENA metagenome assembly ERZ794902
AGTAATGAAGTGGTAGATTGGATGAAGAATAATCGAGATGAAGTTAATCAGCTCAAAGAGCAGGAAAATTATCGACGAGAGTTTTTAGGGAATGTATCACATGAACTTAAGACTCCTATACAGAGTATCCAAGGATATATACATACGCTCCTCGATGGGGCATTGGAAGATGAAAAGGTCAATAGGTTATTTTTAACCAAGGCAAGTAATAGTGCGGACAGACTAATTGAGTTGGTAGATGATTTAACCAAGATTAGTGCGTTGGAAGGAAAGAAAATAGAGCTTAATATTGAGAAGTTTGATTTACTTGTCTTATGCGATGAGGTTCTTGAATTAGTTGAAAATAAAGCCAAGAAAAAGGATACCGTAATCAAATACAAAGGAAATCCTAAGACTGTGATGGTAGAGGCTGATAGAGCTAAAATCAGGCAAGTACTAGTAAACTTAGTAGTGAATGCACTTAAGTATGGGAAGAATAGAGGAGTTGTGCTGATTGGGTTTTATGATATGGATAAAAATATTCTCACAGAGATATCAGATGAAGGTGAGGGAATAGCTCAAGAGCATATCCCAAGACTATTCGAACGATTCTATCGCACAGATAAAGGTAGAAGTAGAGATCAAGGAGGTAGCGGATTAGGACTGGCTATCGTAAAACATATCTTGGAAGCTCATAAACAAACCGTAAATGTTAGAAGTACGATAGGTATGGGAAGTACGTTTGGTTTTAGTCTTAAGAAGGGTTAATCTTTCGATTTAATTCAGAAATTTTATCATCTAAATCTTCTAATTCGTTTAACATATCTAGTTCTTTAGCTTTTTCAAATGAAGAAAGAGCCTTCTCTGTATTTGACACTTTCAGGTGGTAATGACCCATTGTATAATGAGCGTGAGAATTTTTGTCATTTAACTCAAGTGATTTCTGTATCAGAGGATGAGCTTCATCAATCTGATTTAATTTTAAAAGAGCAAACCCTTTATTATTAAGAGTGTATGCGTAGTTAGCATCTCGGTCGAGGGCTTTATCATACATCTCAATTGCTTCTTCGTACTTTCCCTGTCTGCTTAGCAAATAACCATAGTTATTCCATACACTTACTTATTTGGATTCATCGCTAAGGATTCTTTGTACTTCTCCTCTGCTTGCTCGAAGTTATCTTGCTTAGCAAGTAATAGAGCCCAATTGGATAAATCGTGGGCGGCTAAAGTTATCGTTGTAGTCAATATCTTATGGTAATCTGTAGCTTTTTCATAGTTGCCAATCATCATTTGAGAACATATGCCATATCTGTAGCGTGCTGATTTATAGAACCAGTAAGAGTCTAAGCTCTCTATGAGTTCAGCTGAGTCCTGATATTTCCCTTCTGAGTTTAGTGCCATTGCTTGTGATAGTTTTCTAGGCATCATTTTGTATTGGAGTACGTTAAGGATTTGCTGTCCGTCGTTGTAATGGTATAGGTTGTCAGTGACAGAAAAGATGAATTGTTTTGGCCACAGACTCCAGAAGAAATATGCGACAGAAGTAATGAAACTAGAAATGCCAAATATCTTTAAGATACCGTGGAGGTCAGTGACAAACGTGATATATGCAAAAAATAGAGCTAAAAGTAAAGATAAAATAGGTCCAGAAAAGACAATTATGAAAAACGACCAGGAGTCATAGGTTGGAGAGTTGCTTTTACACATTCCATAGTACCAATCCAATGGGTTTCGAGAGATTTCAAATTTTAATCGTTTTAATCGAAAACGATACTGATGCACTCAATCCTGCGGACTTCCTATGATCACAGTGACTTCACCTTTTCTGAAAATCAAAGCTGGAATGGCATGACCAAGTTCATGCGTGAAAACGACTAATGGAATAGATAGGCTGATAAATAAGAAAAATAATGAAAGTGTAAGAAATACAGCCAGCATATATCCCGGCAATATCATAAAAAAATATGTGAATAGATAGGGTCTGCAGAAAAAATCAGAAGGGTTCAATGTGGCGCGTTTGCCAATAGAAGACGTATAAGAATACTTCGATATGCAGAGAATAGGTCAGATTGTATTCTTCTGGGAATACATTTTGTCCTAGTGGCATAATGGTAAATACAGGCTTTTTGTCTTTCTAAGTTTGATTTTCTTGTACTTTAAGCTGAATAAAACTACTACATTCTGGTTTAATCAATTGATTACGAGCGAAGTATTTCGATACAATTCTTTTTCAGTAGACCCAAGATAGAGATCTTCGGCTATTATGGACAGAAGTAAAAGTAGTATCTAGAATTAAGCGAGCTCTAAACTCAATTCATTAAGTACCAACATCAGTTTTTCGAGGGTTACGTGTTCCATTATTACAATCTTGTACCAGTTTGGGTTGGAGTGATTGTCTGGAACTAAGCCAAATTTTTGAGCAATGACAGGTGATATTTTTCTTCCCTATAATTTACATTGTGGTCTAAAGCCACAAAAACTCTATTTCTAATTTCTTCTGAGCTTAGCTTTTTCCAATAAGAGTAACTCTTCATATTCGGTGCAATAATACGACTGCTTCAACTACTTAAAAACTGACTTATATCAACTTAATGGCTGATAGTCTATTAGTTACATTCAATGGTATTGTAGGGTATTTTGGAGACTAGGGCTGAGTCAATAGACGTGTGACCATAGACTATTTTTTGTGATAGCAACTGATTCTTTTCAAGCCAACTGATGTGTGCTGCATTTATATTTTTTTTGAAGCTCGCAAGATAGTCCGGTTTGAAATTTTTAGGAATTAGCCAATACATCCATTCTTTTCCTGCATCAAACCCTTCCCAAACAGTACGAAACTTGGGGTTTTTGTACTTTAGATACGACAAAAAAAGGATGTTAGCGTCAGCAATGAGGTTCATATCATAATCAGTAGAGAGCTCATTTGTCAGTATGTCTGCCACGGATTTGCTTGGTGTCTTGATATCTAGGTAAAGAATCGTCTCTGGAAACGTACCTTTCAGCTTTTGCAAGGAAACAATGTTGTGTTCTGAACTATCACTTTGATAATTAAATTTTTGCTTGGACAGTTCATCAAAAGTCCAATCGGAGATGGAACCTTTTAAACCGAGTTTTTGATTTGTTGTATCGTCGTGAAATAGGACTAGGATATTGTCTTTAGTGATACGCACATCTGTTTCTATTCCAAGTCCTTTACTTTGGGCTTTTTGAAAAGCGTCCATGCTATTTCGGGGTGCTTCCATACAGCAACCTCTATGAGCAAAATTTAAATTTTGAGGTATAGAGGTTGCTAAGTGATTCTTACCAAATCCACCTCCGAGAATTACTAAAATAAAATAGATTCCTAGTGCTGAAAACAAGATGAGGATAGCGATATTTTTTAAGGCTTTGAGCAAAGTTTAATTATTTATCAAATGCTGATAAGTCTGTAGTTGAGCTTCAGCATACTGTCTCATACTATCAATCTTAGAGACATTACCTTCTGCATAGTTGTTTAAATCTTTTTCTCTGTATTTGTACAAACCACTAAATCCGTCTTGTTTTTGAATAAGGAACCATTCTTGGTTTATTACTCCATATTTATCATCACCGTTGAAGTATATGAATGGTCGATCGAAGCTATCGTTTAGATTAATCCCAAGGGTTTGATTTACAAAAGGTAGATTAAGGTAATCCATAATCGTGGGGAAGATATCAATCTGCCCAGCCATCTCCTTGTTTATGCTTGGATAAATATTATGTGGCGAATAGAACAAAAGGGGTGTGTGATTATATGATAATGGCATATCATAACTCGCATTCATAGCCGCACCGTGATCTGCTACTAGTACGAATAATGTACTGTCATACCAAGATTGTTTGCTCGCGGATTCAAAGAATTGTCTTAAGCTCCAATCCGCGTACTCTACAATCTGTTTTTTTGTTTCAGAGTTTTTTGGGGTGAAATATAGAGGAACATAGTATGGTCCGTGATCACTTGCAGTCATTATGGTCGCGGCAAAAGGTTTACTATTATTAGATAATTCATTAAGCTTTTTTGTAGCCGAGCGAAACATGTAGTCATCTGGTACACCCAATGTAGTTTTTATTTCTTCACTTGGATAATCATCAGAAGCAATAACCTCGTCGCAGTAGTTTGCTGTTAAAAATCCTTCGACATTATCAAATTGACCGTCGTGCGTGCAGAAGTAGATAGTCTGATAATCCTTTTTCTTAGTGTATTCAAAAAGCCCATCAAATTCTTTAATAGAAGCCCCTTTCATAGGATGTCTACGATATATAGCAGGAAGTGAAAATATGGAGCTGAAGATACCATTAAAGGTATGAATCCCAGCTGCGTAAGCATTTGGATAATAGGCCCCCTCATAAGTTAAGCTATCTAAGAAAGGAGTAAGCTCATTCGAATTACCATGTCTTGTGAGTTTCGAAGCACTCATACTTTCCATTATGATAAGCACGACATTTTTCATTTTGGATGAAGAACTATCTGCCGTATACTCACGTGAAATCCCGTCCTTGGTGTCGTCTATATTTAGATATTTTTGAGTGAGGGAGATAGCCTGTTCAGTATCCATAAACTGTATAGCTTTATTTTCACTTTTTTGACTTTGTAGGTAGCTCTTGAGAAATGTGAAGTTCGCATTAAGCCCGAGTTGATTTAGAAAAGCACTCTGACTAAAGTAGGCAGTTCCTACCCGAATAGGTGATTTATGTGCAAGTCTTCCTCGTATGCCCGCAAACAGTAAAAATGCACCGAGTAAAGTAAAAAGAATACTGAGATGCAGTGAAGTACGTGGTGCATACATCTGGCTTATTTTAGATACTTTACGTATGATAAACCATAGAATAAGAATCGTCGGTAAAATGAAAAGCCAGTAAAGTGGTTCTTCAGCTATCATACCAAATACAAAAGAAGGACTGTCCATCCACTCAAGGGCAGATATCGAGAGCCGAGAAAAGAAATGTTTGAAATATGGAATGTCTGCAGCAGAAATAACAAATGCTATGCTTAATGTAACAGATATGAAGTACTTGAAGAATAAGTTAGAAAACCGCTGAAATCTATTTAAGAAGTAACTAATTGTCAAGACTAGAAAGGGCAAAGCCAAAATATAGCATAAGATTACCGTATCAAACCGCAACCCCATAATAAAAGACTCAACAATAGTAGGTAGGTTTTCTGTACTGCCTATTCTATTTCGTTCATTTATAAAAAGCATTAACCGGAAAACAGAGAAAATACATAATCCCCATAGGTAAACCTTTGCAGTTTTGACAAATGGCGATGGGATGTACTTTGTGAGTCGCATACACCGCAAATTAACACACTATTTAGAGATTTAATGGGTACGGGTTAGTCGAATTCTTCAATGAGAATTCCCATCTTACCAATCTGAGCATCTCGCAGAGCTTCCATGACTTCTATTTGGTTTCCCATCACGAAAGGCCCGTACTGCACTACAGGTTCATTTATTGGCTTGCCACTTAGTAGAATGTAGCGTGTATCTGCGGTTGCTTCTATATTAATGTCTTGACCGTCATTTTCAAAGATTGCCATATCCTTAGTGAGTACAGTTTTACCATCAATCTTAAGTCCGCCTTCTAACACATAGATAAGCGTATTATAAGAAGCCGGGATACTAACTGTAATACTCCCTTTTATCTTAAGTTCACCACGCAACAGTGTCTGTGGAGTATAGGTTGGGGCTACACCTTTGATTCCATTGTATTCTCCAGAAACTACCCAGATTTTAGAATTCTCTTCTTCTACTAGCGGGGTTTCTTCCTTTGAGATTGGTTTGTAAAATGGAGCTTTCATCTTATCGGCACTAGGTACATTTACCCAGAATTGTATGAATTCTAATTCTCCACCAGTTTTGACTAGTTTTTTTTGGGAATCTCTCGCTATGTGTGATGCCTCTTCCTGCAAACATCCATTGTGTTCCTCCCGCTTTTACTTTAGCTCGCTGGCCTAATGAATCGCGATGTTCTACAGCACCCTTAAAAATAAACGTAACTGGAGAAAATCCACGATGAGGATGTGGTCCTACGCCTGCTTCTTGAGGTTTTTGCCTGCCAGGCAAGTGATTGTGCCAATGATGGATAAGCAAAAATGGATCAAGACTAGTCACTCCTTCCGTTGGGAGCGGTTGGTCCAGCAGGTGGCCTCCCATATTGACTTTCTCTGCAGGTATGATTTTCTTTATAGATTTATGAGACATAGTGTATGACTTGTAACACTTTAGAATACTATTTTGTTAGTCTAATATTTCTTCGATTGACTTACTGTCTTTTGGTCTGTAGCGAATGTGCATACCTACAAGAAGTTTACGGATTAACTGATCCTTACAGTAACGATGGTGTGGATGTGTGATTTTTCGGAATAGGGCCGAAAGTTCGTGCTTGCCAAACCTCATGTCACCTAGCATAAGTGTCTCGAGAATATCTTCATCTTGCCAATTCATAGCTATTTTTAGTTTACGAAGAATGATATTGTTAGTGAGCTCCTTTTCAGGTGCTGGTTGAGGGCCATCTCTTTTTCCTCTTTTCACATTGATTAACCCATTAAGAAAGGCAGCTAGTTCTTCTTGACTAGCTTCTCTGAATCCATCGTAGTAGTCTTTGAAGAGAATGTATTTTACATCCTCTTTAGTCAAATTTATCCCTCCTGATGCAAACAGTTCTTGCATTCGTTCATCTTTAAAATCAAAAGCATATCGTAATCGACGGAGTATATCGTTTGTGGTCATTGATGAATACAAAGATAAACTATCTGTAGCTCCTTGGTTAGATGTGTTATTTTCTAAATGGAAATCAGTTGACTTAACCTTCAATGACTAAGAGATACCTTTTAGACTCCCTCACAAACCCAAATATTTCTTTTGAATGTCGATTTCCCTTTTTTCTTTACCTCACAATAGTCTATGACTTTCATATTGGATTGATGTATGACTTCTTTGATGTCAGATATGGATACGATGACTATTCGTTGCGAAATCTTAGCGGCAGAGGAGATAATATTTAGTGTAATAGTATCATCAGAATAGGAGTATAAATTATAAGGAAGATCAATTATAGTAGTATCATAGTTATTTCTTAATTCGCCGATATCGCAGTGATGTATAGCCGCCTGATATCCGTAGTGTGATAAGTTTTGGGCAGTATAATGTGTGGAGTGTTTGCTGATGTCGCAGCCCTCTATCTGAAACCCTGCAACGCAACCTTCAAGCATCACAGTACCCACACCACAGCACCCATCGAGTATCGATACAGACTTATCTCCTTTTGAAGAGATGCATACTAGACTTTTTGCCAAGTCCATACTGAGTGAATTACTGAAAGAATGTGGTTTGTTTTTGTGTTTATACCAATCGGTATTGTGTTTTTCCAAGATTCCAAAGTACCAAGATTCCTCTGTTTGGCAGATAGAATATATGATAGTAGGATCCTTGTAATCTGGGAATCCTTCGATTCGCATTCCAATATCACGGAGCTTATTTAGCCGCTCTTTATAATCAGTCTTATCTCCTGGAAGTATGAGATATTCTGCTTTGAAACCTTCTTTATGAAGGCTAGCGGCTTTTACTTTTTGTAAAAGAGACGAATAGTCATCACAAGAAAAAAGTATGTCAAAACGAGTCTTTATAAATGGGCTTATGGATGCATCTACTTTTATATCAGTAAAAAGCACTTTATCAGTAGTTTCTTTTCCAAATATTTGTCTAGTCTCCAATTCAAATAAACTGGTGAGATGAAAGTTGAAGTTAAACGTATAGATGGATCTCATTTATACTATTTGTGGAGCATAATCTATAAGTAGATTTTAACTGATTTTTTAATGAGATTTATTGAAACGGAGTCTTTTTATAAGAATGATATTCTGGTTCCTATCATCACAGCTCCAGTATTGGCTATTTTATTCACCTTTTCACCCACAGTGTATTGAAGGCCTCTCCCTTTTCTGAAGTCTAGTCCAAAAGATACCCGATCAGAAGCTTGCATATGAATACCCCAAGGGACAAAGACCCTAGAGTACAAAATAGGTTTCGCTTCAAACGTGATAGCTCCAGCCTGCTCTTGAGCAGATGGATGCTCCCCTTCACTGAAATATTTTCCTGAGATAATCATCATTTCATTGTTCACCGAAAACGAAGAATTTGCCCCTACACCAAAATAAAGAAACATTCTCTTACCAAAAGAATGCTTGAATATATATGACGTTTCTAGTATCAGTTCAGAATTAACATTACAAAATACCAAAGAGGTGTCCATATCTGCATTTTTGTAACTTACCATGGATTCTTTGGCAGAGTTAAGCCCTACACCGAGCCGAAACTCTAAATTGTCCAAGTAGGTGCCTTTTGATTTTTGATGCGGACTGAACGTCATATTTACAAATAAAGATGCTCCGGCAGTTTGAGTAGAAGCTTCTTCAGTAAGCCCGTCCAAATCTCTTCTCATCAACTCAGGTTGTCGAGCTATCTGAGTAAGTTGATCTAGGCTCATTGTGTTATATTTATCAAAAGTGATACCTGTGCTTCCGCTAATCCCAGTCAGTTTCATTTTTTTGAGGCTGGGGGTGTTCTTTTGAGCTAAAACTGATAAACATAATCCAGTAATTAGCACTGCAAATAGATATTTTCTCATGTTAAGACTCGTTGAACGTTGTCAAAGATAATAAATTCTCATTTCTGTTTTATTGAATAGAACTGAGCAAAACAGGCTAACTGCAGTAAGAAATCTTCTTTCACACTTTTGCCAATTAAGCTACCTTCGCATTCTATGTTTCGAGTAGCCATACATACATTAGGGTGTAAGCTCAATTTTTCTGAAAGCAGCACTATCGTAAGACAATTAGAGGATAATGGTTTCGATCGTGTAGATTTTTCTGAAGAGGCCGATATCTATGTGATTAATACCTGCTCAGTTACTGACAATGCGGATAAAAAATGCCGCACTACCGTGAAAAGTGTGTTGAAGCAAAATCCAGAAGCTTATGTCGTTGTAATTGGATGCTATGCACAGCTGAAGCCCAAGGAGATTTCTGAAATTCCGGGAGTAGACATGGTCTTGGGAGCTGCAGAAAAGTTTAATATGATAGAACATCTTCATTCTTTAGAGAAGGAAGAAAAATCTATCGTTTTCAATAAAAATATTAAAGAGACTCAAGATTTTGTCCCTGCGTTTAGCTATGGTGATAGAACGAGGAGTTTCTTGAAAGTACAAGATGGTTGTGACTATTTCTGCTCATTTTGTACGATACCACTTGCAAGAGGCAAAAGTCGAAATGCAACGGTAGCAGAGACCGTAGCCAAAGCCAAAGAAGTAGCAGCTACAGATATCAAGGAAGTAGTGATCACCGGAGTAAACATAGGAGACTTTGGTGCGGATCAAGATTATGCCGAGACCTTTTATGACTTGATAGTAGAGTTGGATAAAGTAGAAGGGATAGAACGATACCGAATTAGCAGTATAGAGCCAAACTTGCTCAGCAATGAGATTATAGATTTCGTGGCGGCGAGTGACAAATTTGTCCCTCACTTCCATATTCCACTGCAAAGTGGAGATGATGAGATACTTACTAAGATGCGAAGGAAATATCTGAGCGATTTATATACAGACCGCATAGCACGTATCAAAAAACAAATGCCAAATTGCTGTATTGGGGTAGATGTGATTGTAGGTTTCCCAGGTGAGTCAGAGGAGCACTTTATGAATACTTACCAGTTTTTAAATGAATTGGACATAAGCTACTTGCACGTGTTCCCATACTCTGAGCGTAACAATACAACTGCGAAAAAGCTAGCTTATAAAGTAACCAAAGTAGAAAAAACGGATCGAGCAAAGCGTCTTCGGATTCTTTCCCATAAAAAGAAAAGACATTTCTACGAAACGCAGCTGGGCCGAGATATGGACGTACTATGGGAAGAAGAACACCAAGGAGAAAACATGCAAGGTTTCTCTGAAAACTATGTGTGTTTCGAAACACCGTATGACCCGGCTAGAATAAATATGGTCGAACGACTAAAATTCTCTGAAATCAACGAAAATGGATTAGCTAAAGCAAGTCTAAAAGAGCATCTCCAATAAAGCCTTTTGGTTAAGTAAACTCAGAATTTGAAAAGTAATAAAAACACGAGTAGGTTTTGGCAGATTCTGATTGCAGTCTTTGCATACTCGATTTTCTTCTTTGCGTTTACAGGACTTAGCCCAATTAACCTGGGGTCTGAAATAGTAGGTAGCGGTTCAGACCCCTATCAATATATTTGGAATGCTGATGTATTTCAAAAAGAACTTAGTGCGGGAAGCAATCCTTTCCAAACGAATCGGCTTGCGTACCCAAGAGGTGTTTCCTTGCTGATGCATACTTATACACCTATCATAGGGGTGGTAAATACACTTATTCAAAATCCTTACTTGAGCTGTAACATCGTACTTTGGTTAAGTTTTGTTTTGTCTGGACTGGGAGCGTTTCTATTGGCAAAGCGATACGTCGAGAATATTATTCTTTGTCTTTTGGTTGGATTCGTATTCAGTTTTGCACCATACAAAACAGCACATCTTCTGGAGCACTATCATTTACTACTGACAGCAACAGTTCCTTTTTTTATACTCATACTCCTAAGGCTTTTTCCTAAGGGGAAAATTAACTTCAGTAAATTGGATGTAATAGGAATTGTAGGTCTATTTGCTTTGGGAGTGGTCACCGTATTCAGCGATTATTATACCACATTTCATCTGCTCTATTTCGCAATAGGTTATTTCAGTTTCTTTTATATCAGGCGGTTATTTACTGATTGGAGCCTAACCAAACGAATACTTATAGTGTTGGGAGTATTTTTAGTGGGTCATTTGGCATTAGAGCACATTCATATTCAGACAGATTTAGACGATAAAGGTGCGATGTACAATACTGCAGATCTTGCAAGTGTGGTGGTGCCTGCCGAGAATTCTAAAGTTTATGGTCACTCTGCATTGTTCCAAACAGCACGTAAGAAATCTGGCTATAAAGGACCAAACGAGCAGGTCATGTTTTTTGGCTTTGTGCTTTTTGTTCTTTTTATAATAAGCCTATTTTATATCGGTACAACCGAGCACAAATTACTCGTTTATTTGTCCTTCTTTTTCCTAGCACTTTCATTGCCTAAGATAAAATTGCTTGGGATACCCATAAGCTATTCACCTACAGGCATTTTTCACTATTTACCCTTTCTCAATAATATCCGAAATCCTTCGAGAGCTGTGTCTTTAGTGTACCTATTTGTACCTATTGTAGTAGCTATTTTTCTGAATAATGTGAAGCAGATTAAAATGGTAAAATGGCAGAATATGCTTTACGCATTTTTGTTTATGATCACAGTTGTGGAGTATTGGCCACAGAATTATCCGAGGATAATGCGGTCAGCGGTCAGTGATTACTACTCAGATGTAGGAAAGGATGAAAACGTAAAAGTAATTTGGGAAGTCCCTACAGGTGTGCAAGATGGTTTTGTAGCAGCCGGTACATTTGACATTCTCAATCTGCAGCAACAGATAGAGCACAAGAAAAATTTGCTAGGAGGCTATATCTCAAGATTAGACAGCAGTTATTTCCAAGACTTTAGAGAAGATAAAGTATTCAGTTTTGTTAATAATCCTCATCAAGAGTTATCAATCCCTAAAGAGAACGAAGTTTTGGAGTTTTTGAATCATCATAATCCAGATGTTGTGGTAGTGAACCATAAAGATGAGGAAAGTAGAGATATCGTTCAGTTGCTTTTGTCAAAATATATAATCAAGACAGAAGAACATTCCACAGCAACGATTCATTACTTGGGAAACTACTCTATCAAGTAAATAATGCTTTTTACCTGAGTTGGTCAATAACTTGTAGTGATTTAGGATTTTCCGCTGTTAATTCGCATAAAATAATACGGCATGTACGCAACTTTATATCACGCGGTTCTAGATCTTTTTGGGATAGAAATCCCATTTCTTAAGATTGTAATGATGTTTGGCTTCTTCGTAGCTCTGGCATTTTTGGGAGCTAATTATGTCTTGACTTTAGAGATGAAGCGATATGAGAAGGAAGGTGTTCTTAAGGCCGTAAAACAACCTGTTTCTAAACCGAACTATACTTGGGAGTATATATCCAGTGGTCTGATTGGATTTGTTTTTGGATTCAAGGTCATTCATCTCTTTCTCAATATAGATTCACTGGGAGATACTCCACAGTCGTTCTTGATGTCTGGAGGGGGATCTTGGTTATGGGGTATAGTGCTGGCCATCGCTTTTGTAGGCATAAAGTATTATCAATTTAGCAAAGAGCCAGCATATGTAGAAGGAAGTACAGAGACTTTTCATCCTTATATGATGATGGGCAATATGACTTTGGTAGCGGCATTAGCAGGTTTTGCCGGAGCTAAACTGTTTCATCACTTAGAGCATTTTTCTGATCTGGTAGACGATCCAATGGTACTATTCAGAGACCCTTTTAGTGGGCTTACTTTTTTTGGTGGATTGATAGCAGGCGGTGCTGCAGTATTGTGGTATTCGGGTAAGCGTGGAGTGCCTTGGAAGACGATGTTAGATATAGGTGCACCAGGTATGATGTTAGCTTATGGCATAGGCCGAATGGGATGTCATTTTAGTGGAGATGGCGATTGGGGAATAAAAAACCTATCTCCAAAACCGGATTGGTTGAGTTGGCTTCCAGATTGGGCGTGGGCGTATAAGTATGAAGGAAATGTTCACGGTCTTGTTTTGGAGGACCCTGTATGGCCTACACCGGTATATGAGATCACGATGGCATTGATCATCTTTGCAATTCTGTGGTCCATTCGAAAGAAATTTGCACCAGGTGTTCTCTTTTCTATTTATTTCATTTTTGCGGGGATAGAGCGTTTTTCGATAGAGAGAATTAGAGTGAATCCTGACCAGTTTGAAGGAGTAGCATTTACACAAGCAGAAATAATCTCTATGGTCATGATGCTTCTAGGTGCAATAGGGATCTTCTATTTCAACAAAACAAAAGATAAAAAGAAACCGATAGTAGTGTAAGGCGATGAGCGAAGGTCTTTTTCAAAAACACAAACAATTATTGGAGGAGGCGATGGATGCCTTATCTACACGTCAATTTTTTTCTCCATACCCAGAGCATCCTAAAGCGTATACCGAAGGTTTAGATGCAGCAGGGAAAGAGGCCTTTGGTAGATTACTCAACGAAAACTTTCAGCAACTAAATCAATCTTCAGATCAATGGATAGGGGAGGAAGTATCTCCACTATGGCAGACGGGAATAGGTGTTCGCTATCCAACTCTTAGTGCGGAAGCTCTTGTGGCTAATAGTGAAATGGCCTCAGCATCTTGGAAGCGTCTCACAGTCCTAGAACGATCAGGAATTCTAATCGAAAGTCTTGAGCGAGTGAGAGCCCGATTCTTTGAGTTGGCTTATGCCACGATGCATACATCTGGCCAAAGCTTTATGATGGCTTTTCAGGCGAGTGGTCCTCACGCTGCTGACAGAGCACTCGAGGCTATTGCTATGGGTGTCACAGAACTTACACGGTATCCAGAGCAGCTTTCATTTTCAAAGCCATTGGGCAAATTCAGTTTAGAAGTAGAAAAATCTTGGAAACCCATTCCTAAAGGAGTCGGGCTTGTCATAGGTTGCTCTACTTTCCCTTTGTGGAACTCGGTGCCTGGACTATATGCCAACCTCATTTGTGGGAATACGACCATCGTCAAACCACATCCTAAGGCAGTATTGCCTATGGCTATTTTTATGGCTGAATTACGCAAAGTATTGGTAGAAAATGATGTAGACGCCAATGCTGTGCAATTGGCAGTAGATACGATTGCAGAACCTATCACCACAGCACTTGCGGAGCATCAGTCTGTGAAACTCATAGACTATACCGGAGGGAATGCCTATGGGGATTATATAGAATCATTGCCTAAAACGGTATTCACAGAGAAGTCTGGAATCAATTCGGTGATTATAGATTCTGTGGAGGACATAAAAACGGTAGCTCAAAATATTGCATTTTCGGTTTCGCTGTACAGTGGACAGATGTGTACAGCCCCGCAGAATGTGTTTATCCCTGAAAAGGTACAGACGGCAAATGGAACGTTAGGTTTTGACGATGTAGCTGAAGCCATAGCAGAAGCAATGAAAGGTTTGATCTCTCATCCTAAAATGGGTGCAGGTACATTGGGCAATATCCAAAACGACCAAACCTATAAAAGAGTGATAGGTAAAGAGGGTAAGGTTTTGCTTGCTCCACAAGAGGTTCATAATCCTGATGCTGAGAATGCTCGTATTTTGAGTCCTACGATTATAGCTACAGATGCTTCTTCTGAGGAGTATAGAGAGGAGTGTTTTGGTCCGTTGATTTATCTCGTGAAGACAGAAAATACGGTGGAGTCTGTAGCCATAGCAAGTATATTAGCAGAGAGCAAAGGAGCGATTACGTGTCTGGCCTTCAGCACGGATAAAGAAGCTCAAACCTTCATCACCGAAAAAATGAATGAAGCCTTCGTGCCGGCAAGTATGAATATGACTGGAGCTGGTTTTGTGAATCAGCATGCAGCATTTTCAGATTTTCACGTGACGGGAGGTAACCCCGCGGGGAATGCCACGTTTGCAGATTCCTCGTTCATCAACCGCCGCTTTGTGTGGGTCGGGAATAGATGGATGGGGTAGAAAGCTATTTGTTATGCACTTTATGCTTTTGTAGTACTAGCTTTTTCCTTTAGGTATAAGTATAAAGGAAATCCACCTGCTAGTCCAAGTAGCAT
>ENA-UZWV01008933-UZWV01008933.1-metagenome-genome-assembly--contig:-Day-3-1m-contig-8933_pt1 | contig 14601 bp, 11 predicted proteins | sample MGYA00260342_ERZ794902 | MGnify/ENA metagenome assembly ERZ794902
TTGCCGAAGCCAAATGGCACATGGATACCTTCATCAATTTCTTGGAGACAAGGCAACCATTTACAGTGCAGGAATAGAGACACATGGTATTAACCCTGGAGCGGCCTTAGCCATGAAAAAAGATGGAATTGATATTTCCAGTCATACCTCCAACAATGTAAATGAATACCAAGAAATAGATTGGCATTATATAATCACCGTCTGTGATCATGCCTTTGAAAACTGCCCCTTTATTGCTGCCCCAAACGCAGAAAGATTGCATCATAATTTTTATGACCCTTCAAAATTTATAGGCACACCAGATCAAACTCAAGCGGCATTCATAAAAGCTAGAGAAGAAATAAAAGACTATTGCCGCGCCTTTTCAAAATCTCACTTTAATCTTTAATAACCACCTGCACGGTCTCTCTACTTTCTTGTTTTAACAAAACCTCTTTGTTTTGAATAAGTGACTTTACATCATTTGAGGATGCATGACGGATGGTATAAAGAGTCACATCTTCATTCCAACTTACCCTAAAGGTGGAGCGCAGGGAGGTAAGCAGCACATCCAGATTATTGTATGTATTGTCTATGACCACAGAAAAACTAATGGCAGAGTTTTGAATTAAGGAAACCTTCATTTTATTTTTATCTAGTAATGTAAATACATCACTTATGTTTTTCTCTACTATAAAACTAAAGTCTAGAGAAGATAAGGAGAGTAAAACTTGTCCTTTCTTTAAAATAAAACAGGCTGTTTTTGGGTCTAGGGTAACCCCTTTCCCCACACAAGTACCAGGGCTTAAAGGGTCATAGAAAGACTTCACAAATAAAGGTATTTCTTTTTTCTGTAAGGGCTGTAAGGTTTTAGGATGTATAACAGAAGCGCCATAAAAAGCTAGCTCTATGGCTTCTCTATAAGAAATGTGATGTAATAAGGTCGTGGTTTTAAAAAACCTAGGGTCTGCATTTAAAACCCCAGGAACATCTTTCCAGATGGTGACACTTGCTGCGCTTAAACAGTAAGCAAGAATTGCGGCAGTGTAATCACTACCCTCTCTACCCAAAGTTGTTGTGAAGTTATTGGTAGCCTCTGCCGCCAAAAAACCTTGGGTTATGGTTATACCTGTGGGTGCTATATTTTTAACAATGTGCTTCTTTGTAGTTTGCCAATCTACAGAGGCTTCTCTAAAATTAGGGTCTGTTACAATACAAGTTCGTATATCTACCCAGGTGTTTTTTATGGCCATTTGGGTTAAATATGCAGATACAATGGTGGTAGAAAGAAGCTCTCCATAGCCCACCACTTGATCATAAACATAGGCCTTGTTGGTAGATTTATTAGTTTGTAAAAAAGAAGATACTGCTGTAATTAATTCTTGTATCTGCCTGAAAACTGGCGCATTAAAATCTGTAAATATTTCCTGGGAAACAGACCAGTGATATGCTTTAATATCTTCTAGGGCTTGTTTTACTTTTGTAGAATCATTAAAATAACAGCTCACAACACCCTCAAAAGCATTGGTCATTTTACCCATTGCCGAGACTACAATTACAAGATTGGTATGGCCTGTTTGCTGTAAAACAGTAGCTACATTTCTAACCCCTTGAGCATCTTTTACAGAAGCGCCTCCAAATTTAAATACATTCATAGTGTTGTTCACAAAGCTATAATTTAAAATTAACTACCAGGGGAAATAAAATGAGACAATCCTTCTTGGTCAAATTGAGCTAAATACCAATCTTTTAAAATGGTTGCCCCTGTTTTTTCATAAAATTTTATGGCAGGAGTATTCCAACTAAGGACTACCCACTCTACTCTTTTTACATCAAAAGATGCTGCATGCTCCATGACTTTTTTATACAGTGCCATGCCAACGCCCTGACCCCGTTTAGAGGCTTTTACAATTAAATCTTCTAGATGGACCGTGCGTCCTTTCCAGGTAGAGAATCTAAAATAGCATAATGCCATCCCTACAATTTGACCCTCTAAAAGAGAAACAAAACAAGTAAAAAGCGGCTGGTTACCAAACCCTTCACAAGCAAGAGTGTCAACATCGATCTGCACAGCATTTGGTTGCTTCTCAAACACGGCAAGTTCTTTAATAAGCTCGAGCACATCAGGCATATCTTCTTTCGTGGCTTTTCTTACAACAACACTCATTAGATCTAGTTTTGATACACAAATATCGGTTCAATTTCTTAAAAAATGCGATATTTGCACTAAATTCCTTTAACAACTCAATATGTCAAATAAAAATAAAACATTAGGAGAATTTATTATAGAAAACCAAACAGAATTTAAATACTCCTCTGGAGAGCTTTCTAGACTAATTAATTCTATCCGTTTAGCAGCAAAGGTGGTAAACCATGAAGTAAACAAAGCTGGTTTGGTTGACATTTTGGGGGCAGCAGGAGAAACAAATGTGCAAGGAGAGGATCAACAAAAACTGGATGTATACGCAAATGATGTATTCATCAAAACACTCATCAACAGAGAAATTGTATGTGGTATTGCCAGTGAAGAAGAAGACGACTTTATAACCATTGTAGGTAGAAATGAAAAAAATGACAATAAATATATTGTTTTAATAGACCCCTTAGATGGATCTTCTAATATAGATGTTAATGTTTCTGTAGGTACTATTTTTTCTATCTACCGAAGAATTACTCCAGAGGGAACACCTGTAACAATTGATGATTTTTTACAGCCTGGAAACAAACAAGTTGCGGCAGGATATATTGTATATGGCACCTCAACAATGATTGTATACTCTACAGGACATGGGGTAAATGGCTTTACCTTAAACCCAGCCATTGGAACCTATTATTTATCGCATCCGAACATGCAATTTCCAGAAAACGGAAGCATTTACTCTGTAAATGAAGGTAACTATGTGCATTTCCCACAGGGTGTAAAAGACTATATAAAATATTGCCAAAAAGAAGAAGAGGACAGACCTTACACCTCAAGGTATATTGGGTCTTTGGTCTCAGATTTCCACAGAAACATGATTAAAGGAGGCATATACATGTACCCAAATACCTCAAAGGATCCAAATGGAAAATTACGATTGTTGTATGAATGTAACCCCATGGCCTATATAGCAGAGCAATCTGGAGGTAAAGCCAGTGATGGGTATACAAGAATACTAGATATCAAACCCACAGAGCTACACCAACGAGTACCTTTTTTCTGCGGAAGCAAAAATATGGTAACCAAGGCAGAAAGCTTTATGAAGTAAGCATCTTAAAGCTTAAAGCGCGTTTTCTTTAATATCTTTTACTACCTCTGGATTTAACAGGGTAGAAATATCCCCTAAATTATCGGTTTGTTTCTCGGCAATCTTGCGCAGTATTCTGCGCATTATCTTTCCACTCCTGGTTTTTGGCAACCCTTGAGTGAATTGAATTTTATCAAGTTTTGCAATAGGTCCAATCTCTAGGGCAATCTTTGCATTTATCTCTTTGCAAAGTTGGTCTTGATTTGTAACATCGGTCGTTTTAAGTGTTACATACCCGTAAAGAGCGGTGCCTTTTATATCATGGGCAAAACCAACAACAGCACTTTCTGCAACCAAAGGGTGTTGATTTATAGCATCCTCGATAGGAGCTGTCCCTAAATTATGGCCAGAGACTATAATAACATCATCTACTCTTCCAGTAATTCTATAATTACCTTGGGGGTCTCGAAGTGCGCCATCACCTGTAAAGTAAACATTGTCAAAGGTTGAGAAATAGGTTTGTTTATACCGCTGATGATTTCCGTAAATAGTGCGCGCCATAGAAGGCCACGGAAAGGTTACACATAGCTTTCCTTGCCCCTGAGGCGTTGTAATTTGTTGCCCTGTGTCATCCATCAGGGCCAGTTTAATACCAGGCAAAGGTAGGGTTGCATAGGTTGGGATTGTTTTTGTAATCCCTGGCAAAGAAGTAATCATAATACCTCCCGTTTCTGTTTGCCACCAAGTATCTACAATAGGCGCTTTATTTTTACCTATATGATCATCATACCAGTGCCATGCTTCTTCGTTTATCGGTTCTCCAACTGTGCCAAGTACCTTTAAAGAAGATAGGTCATGTTTGGCTACCAGAGATAATGATTCTTTAGCTAAAGCTCTAATGGCTGTGGGCGCGGTATAAAATTGAGTGACCTTGTGTTTTGCAACCACCTCCCAAAAGCGTCCAGTATCTGGATAGGTAGGCACTCCTTCAAACATCAAGGAAGTGGCTCCATTGGCCAAGGGGCCATATACAATGTAGCTGTGACCTGTAACCCAGCCAATATCTGCGGTACACCAATACACATCTTTCTCTTGGTACTGAAATACATTTTTAAACGAAAAGGCACTATACACCATATACCCTGCAGTGGTGTGCACCATTCCTTTGGGTTTTCCGGTAGAGCCAGAGGTGTATAAAATAAATAAAGGGTCTTCTGCGTCCATAACCTCAGCCTGGCAAACGCCAGAGGCAGCATCAAGAAGTGGTTGTATCCAATAATCACGGTTTTCTTGCAAGGTAATTTGGGTCCCTATTCTTTTCACTACCAAAACACTCTGTACTGCCTTACAGCTTAAAAGTGCGGTATCAACAATAGATTTTAAATCTATGGTTTTAGCGCCCCTGTAAGACCCATCACTAGTTATAACCATTTTACAATCGCAATCATTTATTCGTGTAGCTAGGGCCGCTGCAGAAAATCCAGCAAACACCACAGAATGAACAGCGCCAATTCTAGCGCAAGCCAATACGGCTACTGCCAACTCTGGAATCATAGGCAAATACAAGCACACCCGATCCCCTTTTTGTATGCCCCTACTCTTTAGCACATTTGCCATTTTACAAACACGCTGGTGAAGTTCTTTATAACTAATAGCTTCTGCAGCTTGCCCAGTATCATTAGGTTCAAAAAGCAATGCTGTTTTGGATCCTCGAGTGGCCAAATGCCTATCTATACAATTTAAAGTGATGTTTAATTTAGCGCCTTTAAACCAACTTACCTCTGGAACAGACAAATCATGTTCTAGTACACTTTCCCAGGGAGCTATCCAGTCAAAATTTTCACGAGCAATGGTGTCCCAAAAATCTTTTGGGATGTTGGAGGCGTCCTTACAGGCCTGGTTGTATGCCTCTAGAGATTCAATATGGTAATGGTTTTTCATTTAATGGTACTTTAGAAACAGAAAGATACTATTTTTTTGAATTTTACTATTTTTATTTAAAGAGAAGTACCGTAACTTTAAAACTATACATTTGTTGTAACAAACACCTACACTCTTGAAAAAACTACTACAGATTCTTAATATTGTGTTTTTTATTGGCACTATTTACGTTAATTACGGCTCTAGTACTGGCATGTTTAACAACTCCACACAAGCAGCTATTAGCGGTAAATATCAAACCCTTTTTACCCCTGCTAGTTACGGGTTTTCTATTTGGGGAATTATCTATTTACTGCTTCTTGGATTTGTTATTTACCAATCTAGAAGTCTTTTTGTTACCGTATCTGATGATGCATTTGTAGAAAAAACACGAGGGTGGTTTATACTCAGTTGTATTGCAAATAGCCTATGGTGCTACTTATTTGTTTGTGATCACATACTGCTTTCTACCTTTGTTATTTTCTTTATTTTATTTTGTTTGATGCAAATTGTGGTCAGAAATAAAATGAAACTTTGGGACGCCCCACTTTCAACCATTGTATTTTTGTGGTGGCCCTTTATTATTTATAGCGGATGGCTTACCGTTGCTTGTATTGCTAATGTTACCATCTATCTTACAAAAATTGGCTGGAATGGCTGGGGAGTTTCCCCTGAGGCCTGGACATTTACAATCATTGGCATTGCCACTTTAATAAATCTTGTTGTCACCTGGAGACGAAATATGCCCGAATTTGCCTTAGTTGGCGCTTGGGGGCTTGTGGCCATTGGAGTTGCAAACGCAGAGGGTTATCAGGCCATAACGCAAATGGCGTATTTGTGTGCAGGGCTATTACTTTTGAGTAGTAGCATTCACGCCATAAAAAACAGCGTCGCCAACCAGCGGGCTAAACTTCATAAAGAATCCTAAAAAATAAGGAGATTTGTTTAAATAAATCTTAACACTCTTTGTGAGGGTTTAACTTTGGTCTATTTTTGCAATCTATGAGCAAAACACTTGTTCGCTCTCTCTTTAGAGAGTCTTCTGCACTAGCGACATTAAAAACCCAGCTTACCGAGCAAACTAGGGATAACTGCGTGGCGGCAGGACTTGTTGGAAGTGCGCTTTCAATTTCAATTGCTGAACTTTTCAAGGAAACAGCGCTCCCTTTTCTACTAATATTAAATGACAAAGAACAAGCTGCATACCATCTCAATGATTTAGAAAACATCCTTGGAGATGAAAGTGTGTTATTCTACCCTGGAAGCTATAGAAGACCTTATCAAATAGAACAGACAGACAACGCAAATGTTTTGCTGCGAAGTGAGGTGTTAAACCGTATTAATTCCAGAAAAAAACCAGCGCTTATTGTTACCTACCCCGAAGCGTTATTTGAGAAAGTTGTCACAAAAAAAGAGCTAGAAAAAAACACCCTAAAAATTTCGGTTGGAGAAAATTTATCTATTGATTTTGTAAACGAAGTGTTATTTGAGTACAATTTTAAAAGGGTAGATTTTGTGACAGAGCCTGGAGAGTTTTCTGTTAGAGGAGGTATTTTAGATGTATTCTCTTTTAGCAACGATGAGCCATACAGAATTGAGTTTTTTGGTGATGAAATTGACTCCATAAGAACCTTTGATGTAGAAACACAACTGTCTCTAGAGCAGTTAAAAAAAGTGTTTGTAATCCCTAATGTAGAAAACAAACTCCTGGAAGAAAACAGAGAGAGTTTTCTTAAATACATCTCTGGAAAGACCGTTATTTGCCTTAAAGATCAAGAAATAGTAAACAGCGCTATAGACGCTCTTTTTTCTAAAGCAACCAAGGCGTATAATGATCTGCAAGGAGAGGTAAAAAGAATTTCTCCCGAGGCGTTGTTTTGTACCTCAGGGCTATTAAAAAAACAATTTGAAGCATTTAAAACAATAACCTTTGCTAGCAGTAATCCTCACGGGCTAAGAGAAAAAGCAGGTGATAAAGCCCTAGATAACACCTTAAAACTCATTAGCTTTAACACCACACCGCAACCCTCTTTTAACAAACAGTTTGATTTACTGATTGAAGACCTAAATCAAAATACAGTAAAGGGATATACCAATTATATTTTTTGCGCCAGCGAGCAACAAGCAAAACGATTTGAAGATATTTTTGCAGACGCCAAGGTAGCTGTAACACAATTTGAAACTGTGGTGTTTCCGCTATACCAAGGTTTTATTGACCACCAAAGCAAACATATTTGCTATACAGATCATCAAGTTTTTGAACGCTACCACAAATTTAGCCTTAAAAACGGGTACGCTAAAAAACAAGCCATTACCCTAAAAGAATTAACCAACCTTGTGGTGGGTGACTATGTAACCCATATTGATCACGGAATAGGAAAATTTGGAGGGCTTCAAAAAATTGAAGTAGAAGGCAAACAACAAGAAGCTATTAAATTAATATACGGAGAGCGTGATATTTTATATCTAAGCATACACTCTTTACATAAAATTTCGAAATACACCGGCAAAGATGGCACGGTTCCAAAAATTTACAAACTAGGAAGTGCTGCCTGGAAAAAACTAAAACAAAAAACAAAAGCAAGAGTAAAACACATTGCTTTTAATTTAATAGAGTTATACGCAAAAAGAAGGCTAGAAAAAGGATTCCAATATGATCCAGATAGCTATTTGCAACACGAGTTAGAGTCTAGTTTTATCTTTGAAGACACCCCAGATCAGTCAACGGCAACTGCAGATGTAAAAGCAGACATGGAGAGTGAGCGCCCCATGGATAGATTAATTTGTGGAGACGTTGGGTTTGGAAAAACAGAAGTGGCGGTTCGTGCAGCTTTTAAAGCTGTTGATAATGGCAAGCAAGTTGCCATTTTAGTACCTACCACAATATTAGCATTTCAGCACTTTAAAACCTTTAGTGAAAGATTAGAGGCTATGCCAGTAAAGGTAGATTACCTAAACAGATTTAGAACTGCCAAAGAACGCAAAGCTGTCTTAGAGAATTTAAAAAGTGGAAGATTAGACATTGTTATCGGGACCCATCAACTAGTAAGTAAAGCAATAGAATTTAAAGATCTTGGCCTGTTAATTATTGATGAAGAGCAAAAATTTGGAGTGGCCGTAAAAGACAAGTTAAAAACGATTAAAGAAAATGTAGACACCCTCACCCTTACAGCTACTCCAATACCAAGAACACTTCAGTTTTCACTTATGGCCGCTAGAGATTTAAGTGTCATTACTACCCCTCCTCCCAATAGGCACCCTGTTGAGACTAACGTAATTCGTTTTGGAGAAGAAATCATTAGAGATGCCATTATATATGAAATATCTAGAGGAGGACAAACCTTCTTTGTACACAACCGTATAGAAAACATAAAAGAAGTTGCTGGGATGATACAACGCTTGGTTCCAGACGCTAAAATAGGCATTGGGCACGGGCAATTAGAAGGTAAAAAACTAGAAGCGCTAATGCTAGGGTTTATGAATAACGAATTTGATGTACTGGTGGCTACCACTATTATAGAAAGCGGTCTAGATGTCTCTAATGCAAATACTATATTTATAAACAATGCAAATAACTTTGGGCTAAGTGATCTGCACCAAATGCGAGGCCGTGTGGGTAGAAGTAACAAAAAAGCATTCTGTTATTTTATAACACCTGCTTATTCTGCCATGACAGATGATGCAAGAAAAAGAATCACTGCCTTAGAGCAGTTTAGCGATTTAGGTAGCGGAATTAATATTGCCATGAAAGATCTTGAAATTAGGGGAGCAGGAGATTTACTAGGCGGTGAGCAAAGTGGCTTTATCAATGAAATTGGTTTTGAAACCTATCAAAAAATATTAGCAGAGGCTATACAGGAACTGAAAGAAAAAGAGTTTAAAGATTTGTATGAACAAACAGATGCAGATTTTGAAAACAGAGCCTTTGTAAAAGAGGTGACCATCGATACAGATTTTGAAATATTATTTCCCGACGATTATATCAACAACATTACCGAAAGGTTAAACCTTTACACCAAGCTTAACGAAATTAAAGATCAGGCTGGCTTGGAGGCATTTCAAAAGACTCTGGAAGACCGCTTTGGAGAGCTACCGCCGCAGGTGATTTCTTTATTTGATAGTGTGCGTATTAAATGGATTGCAATAAAAATGGGCATAGAGCGGGTGATTATTAAACAAGGCCGCTTTATTGGGTACTTTATCAGTGACCAACAAAGTGATTTTTATCAAACACAGGGCTTTTCTAAAGTGCTAAACTTTGCACAAAACAACCCCTCAAGTGTAAAAATAAAAGAAAAAAATACTCGAAATGGACTGCGTTTATTACTCACCATCGAGCAAGTTTCTTCTATTTCAAAGGTATTATCTACACTACAAAAAGCCTCATTATAATCTCTATTTTAGACTTTAAAAATAATAAAATGCATCTTTAAGGTGAGAAATCTCTTGTGTAGATTTATTTTTAATGATGGCCAAAATATCAAACCTAGTCTCTAAGGTAATGTTGTTTGAAACCAAGTATTGGTTTGCCGCATGCAGCAGCAGTTTTATTTTTTCTTCACTTACAAAAGACTGCGGGTCACCAAAATAATTACTCGTTCTTGTTTTAACCTCAACAATAATAATTTGAGCCTCTTTTTTTGCAATGATGTCTATTTCTGCCTTTTGAAACCTCCAGTTTCGCTCTAAAATAACATAGTTGTTTTCTAGCAAATAACCTACCGCAAGAGATTCTCTCAGGCGGCCTAAATCTGTATGGGTTGTCATTGTTTTATAAGTTAAAAAGGGGGGGGTATAAAAGGGGAGTGCAGTAGCTATAAAATTAAGTAATTATATCTTAAACACAAAGCTAATTATAGTTTACAATCACCTGGTTTGGGCTAACCTCTAAAGTTACTTGTTTACCAAAGACTAGCGCTCTATTGTCTTGAATATGACCTGCAGGGAAATTAAAACAGACGGGGTATTGATATTCTTGGACTGCCTCAAATATAATTTCATGAGCGGTTTTTCCAAAACTAATAGTATTGTCTCGCATCTCACTCATACCTCCTACAAAAAGACCTGCAAGATTTTTAAGGCGCCCACTTCTTTTTAAATTTTGCATCATTCTGTCTATGTGGTATAGCATTTCGTCAAGATCTTCGATAAACAAAACCTTGCCATGCCAATCTACCTCACTGGTGCTATCTAATATACTATACAGCACAGACAAATTACCCCCAACCAAGGTGCCCGTTGCCTTGCCATTTCTAGACAAAGATGAGGGTTCAAAGCTATAATTAATAGCAGGGTTGTCGTGAAATAACAGGTGTTGTAAAGTATCTCTTGAGGCTTGTGATTTTTTTTCTATCTCCAAACACATCTGGCCATGAATTGTTGGGATTTGAAGATTATTTATATGGCTGTGTAATACGGTAACATCACTATAGCCAATAAGCCATTTTGGGTGTTGTATGAACTGTGTGAAGTTTAACAAATCTACCATGCGTATGGAGCCATACCCACCTCTGGCACACCAAATAGCTTTTATGTGCGGGTTGTCTAGCGCGTCTTGAAAATCTTGTGCACGCAAGGTGTCATCTCCAGCATATTGATTTTTTTCTGAACCAATAGTTTTGCCTAACTGCACTTCTAATCCCATTTTTTTTGCAAATAAAATAGCAGGAGCCAGTTCTTTGCTTGAAACTTTCCTGGCCGTAGAGACAATAGCTATACAATCTCCTTTTTGTAGTTTTTTAGGATGCTTTTGATGTGGTCCTTTCAAGATAATGTGTTGTATGTTAAACTTTTGAGTTATATTTATGTCATATATTAAATCCTTGTATAAAAGTACAAAGTATTTAACCACATTGGGGTATTAACAAACTATTTTTATGGAAGCCACCACCAACCCTCCTTGTAATACCGCGCTACTTGAGCAGTATATTCCCTCTGGGGAAAACCCTTGGACATCACAAAAAATAAAACACCTCTACAGGCGTCTGGCCTATGGTGTTAACTTGGCTGGTATAGACGCTGCACTACCACTTAACCCAGCTACTATTGTAGACACCATTGTAGATACCGCATTTAATTTAGAGCCAACCCCCCCTCCACCTTGGGGGTATTTTGGAATTAGTGATTTTACTGATTTTGACATAGAGAATCCTACTTATATTGATCAATGGTATTTGCAAACAGCAAATGATACTGTCGCAGGAGCTTTAAGAGCTAGGCTCACCATGTTTTGGATGAATCATTTTGTAACACAGCTTGATAGTTACAATTACGCGCCGTATATGTTTCAATATTACAACTTAATGCAAACACATGCTATAGGTAATTTCAAAGAGTTTGTGAGAGCTGTTGGTGTTAATTCTACAATGCTTATTTACCTTAATGGTTTTGAAAATACTAGTAATAACCCAAACGAAAATTATGCTAGAGAACTTTTTGAATTATTTACCTTAGGAGAAAATAATAATTATACCCAACAAGACATATTACAAGCCGCCAGAGCTTTAACAGGCTATAATCATTGGGAGGAGCCTGGAGCACAGATCTATTTTGATCAAAGCACCTGGGATGCAAATCCTAAAACAGTTTTTGGCTCTCAGGAGTTCTACACCTATGATGAGCTTATAGACACCCTGTTTGATCTCAGAGAGACAGAAATTGCACAGTTTATTTGTACCAAGCTTTATAAATTTTTTGTGAGTCAACAATATGATGCCCTCACCCTACAAGATATTATAAATCCATTGTCGCAAACCCTTATTGATGCTAACTTTGAATTGGCACCCATGCTTAAACAGCTTTTTAAAAGCCAACATTTTTTTGACCAGCGTGCCCTAGGAATCATTGTTAAAAGCCCCTATGATATTGTCTTTAATTACATCAATGAAGGTAATTTCTTTTACAATGAACCTGTTTTGAATGGTTTGGTGTATTATACTGGTGTCATTGGGCAACAAATATATAGCCCGCCTGATGTTTCTGGTTGGCAAAGAGATCAAACCTGGATAAACACCGCGACCTTATCAGCAAGATGGCAAATCATGGAGCTTTTTAATAATTATCTATTTGACCTAGAATTACAAGCACAGTTTGTTGATTTGGCAAGAGAACTATCCAGTGATAGTGATGACCCTTTTGTAATAACAAAAGCGGTGGTAGACTTCTTTAACTCAAAAGAACTATTTACAGAGTCAGATTACCAAGTAGCAACTAGTGTTTTAAAATGGGAGGTACCTCAAAATTATTATGATGATGGGATCTGGAATCTTGATTATGAATATGCCCCTTTCCAGGTATATCTATTGCTTAACCACCTAACAAAATTGCCCGAATTCCAACTTAAATAATCCTTCTATGCTTTTTAAAGACACTCCATCTGGCAAAAAAAACAAAGAGATAAAAGACTCCCATGACCAAGAACATGCCACTTGGAACCGAAGATCTTTTATACAAGCCCTTGGTCTTGCTGGAGCCGGAAGTATGATGTTAGGCGGAACCAATGTCAGTGCTAGTGCACCATCTCCACTATCTGTAGCATTATCTGAAACACAAAACGATAATATTCTTGTAATTATTCGCCTTAAGGGTGGAAATGATGGGCTCAATACCATTGTACCCCTTTATGATTATGACACCTATGCTAATTTACGCCCAACGATACACCATCAAGAAAATGAACTGCTCTCGCTAAGTCCAGATTTTGCAATCCCTAGTTACATGAATGCCCTAGAGTCTGTCTGGGGAGAAGGGAACATGAAAGTGATTCATGGGGTTGGATATCCAGACCAAAACTTATCTCACTTTAGATCTAGTGATATATGGGCCTCTGCAGATGCTATAAACAATGAGCAAACAGGATGGTGGGGACGCTACTTTGAAGACTTGTATCCAGATTATTTAATAAATCCACCCCAGGTCCCTGCTGCAATACAAATTGGAAGTATTGGTAATCTTATTTTTGAGGGCACAAATTCTAATTATGCATTCGCTGTGGCAAACCCAGAGCAATTAGCCAATATTGCACAAACAGGAGGGCTGCACGATGTTGAGAATCTTCCAGAGTGTGTCTATGGAGATCAGTTACTATTTTTAAGGGCGCAAACCAATACAACTTTCACCTATGCACAAGTAATTAATGACGCGTATACGGCCTCCAGTAACCAGGCAACATACCTTCAAGATGCCTTGTCTGAACAATTGGCAATTATAGCTAGGATGATTAAAGGAGGACTGGGCACAAAAGTTTATATGGTTTCTTTAGATGGTTTTGACACTCATGCAAACCAGGTAGAAAAACAAAGAGAACTTCATGAAAATCTAGCCAATGGTATTAAAAACTTTTATGAAGATTTGGCTACGACAGGGTATGATGATAAAGTACTAGGCATGACAATCTCTGAATTTGGTAGGCGTCCTTATGAAAATGGATCTAATGGTACAGATCATGGTGCGGCCTCTCCAACATTTCTTTTTGGAGCAGGGCTTAACGGAAACGGCTTTGTGGGAACCCATCCAGATATAAATGCTAGCGCCTGGGACAACAACAATAACCTTGTTCCTTCCACAGATTTTAGAGATGTATACGCAAGTGTATTAACAGATTGGTTTTGTCTAGACCCAAGTGTTGTAAATACTATTTTATTAAATGACAATTACCAAGCCCTTGATCTTGGCCTAAATTGCCAGGGTTTAAATATTCCAGATTTCTCAAATGTAAGCCACTTTAGCCATGTTGCTACCTATAGAGACAACCGTACCTTTATAGAGATAGACATGCAAAACACCGCCCATGTATCGCTTAAATTATTTAACATCCTAGGGCAAGAGGTCGCTACCCTTGGTAATGAAATTTTACATCCGGGCAAACACCGAATCGATGTAAAGGCGAGAGCTAATACAAGACTTGGGTATGGACAATATATTTACAGGATTAATACCCAAGGACAATTTTATAGTAGGAGTATTTTAATCAAGTAATATCAATTTTTAAATTACGTGGCATCTGCTTATTAAAATGTTATTTTTGTAGCATAACTCTTTGCCAAAAAAACATGAGTCAAGATTCAAAAAGATATACCATTACTGCCGCATTACCATACACCAATGGTCCTGTGCATATTGGGCATTTAGCCGGAGTATATATTCCCGCAGATATTTACGCTCGTTTTCAGCGCATGCAATCAAAAGATGTTGTCTTTGTCTGTGGTAGTGATGAGCATGGAGTNNNNGGAATTTCTTTTGACAACTATTCTCGTACAAGCTCAAAAATACATCATGACACCGCTAGTGCGTTTTTTAAAAAACTACACAGTGAGGGTGCGTTTATAGAACAGGTAACACAACAATTATATGATGCAGGTGCAAATCAATTTCTTGCAGATAGATTTGTGATAGGAACCTGCCCAAAATGCGGTAATGAAGAAAGTTATGGAGACCAATGTGAAAGCTGCGGAACCTCCCACAACGCAACAGATCT